>Ga0315909_10000485_pt1 | contig 53332 bp, 77 predicted proteins | sample LakEriMetagenome_11_FD_203527 | JGI IMG/M metagenome (GOLD analysis project Ga0315909, IMG submission 203527) | Freshwater fungal communities from buoy surface, Lake Erie, Ohio, United States - Buoy 2 MA125 | ecosystem: Environmental > Aquatic > Freshwater > Lake | place: USA: Lake Erie, Ohio... | reverse complement strand
CTGTTGTATTGTCTCTTAAAGCAGTTTGTCCTACCCTTGTATTGGTATTAACAGCACCTCCACCAATTCCAATGTTCACCCCATTCACCACCGCATCAGCAGTAGTGGTAAGCACCCCCTGCACCCTAGCAGTGCCGTTCACATCCAAGCGAAAGCCTGCGTCGGTGGTGGTGTTGATTAGGACATTGCCACCACTTGGTTGCAACTGAAGGTTTACAGCCCCGACTGTCTCTCTAAAACCTTGTATAAAAGGGATATTAGAATTAAAACCAAATCTCACGCCGTGAGAACTAGAAAGAGGGTCAAATATTCTGATTTGATTTCTAACTTCAAGCTGAGAGCCTAACCAAGGAAAAGAAGATACCGCACCAACAGTTAAACGCTTATTTGTATTATCCCAAGTGAATGAAGTATCTCCCGTCTGAGACCTTATGCCATTCCAAAAGGCTACTTGACCATTTGCTCCTGTGCCTGTTACTCCACCTGCATCACCAAGCAACTGAGCAGGAGTTCGTGTTACTAGCTCCCTAGTTGTACCTGATGGGTCAGCAATAAACACAGGTACCTGAGTAGCAGCCGAAGCACTAGCAGATGCCCTTAAAGCTAAAGTTCCACTAAGCTCAAGCTTGTGTCCGTTGTCTACAACTCCAGTCCCTAGAATTAAGTTGCCATTAGCAAACATCCGTGACACCTGAGTGCCTCCAATAAACTGAATCACCAAGCCATCAGTATAGCTATGTACAGTTGACCTCGGAGAACCGAAGTTATTCATCTGAATTGAATACGTATACGCAGTCAACCCAATGTTTGTAAAGTTTACCGTACCACCGGTTGCGCTATTGTATTGAAAGTTAAACGCATCAGCAGCATATGAAAGTGGACTATTTACTAATGACGTAGTACTTCCCCACATTGGTAATGTGTTTGGAGTACCAGTCCCCGTTACAGGGTTAGTAATAGCATTCTGCTTATTGTTGAATGTATTCCAATCAGTACTTGACAAGTACCCATCTGAGCTTGCTCCTGCCTGCGTAATTGCAATTGTGCCAGAACCTGTAATTGTACCGCCTGTAAGTGGTCCAGTTGTGGCAATTGACGTAACTGTACCCACGCTCCAACTTCTGTCAGCAGACAAGTCAAAGGCTGTACCATTAATAGTTAGTGTCCTAGTTGTTGGAACACCACCAAGCCCCCCTAATGTGTAGTTAGGGATATTAAAAATGCCAGTCGTGTAATTATAAGTAGCAGCACCGCTGTTGCCTGTAGTCGTTAAACTAATTGCGCTTCTAGATCGTAGGTCAGTGTAGTATAAGTTAGTACCCTCAGCAATGTCAGTAGTTGTAAGCACAACTGCACCAACCTGTCCGTTAACAGAAATTACTGCATCAGTGTTGTCAACCTTCTCCCAAGCTGATCCGTTAAAGATAGCCCAATCACCAAGCCTCCAATCGGTAATGCCGTTAAGGTTTGTACTACCAGCTACACTCACTACATAGTAGTTACCCTGCACGCCCACTGAGCTCTGCAATGTTGGTGTATTGGTTGCTGCGTTCCATGTACCCTTGTACTGAACTCCACCAACAAGTGTGTTAATTTGATTCTGAACCTTACCAAATGCAGTAAGAATGCTATCAGTAGCAACAACTGCACTTCCTGTAATGTTGAGTCCTGTAAGGACCTTGTTTATTACAGCAGAATTGCTAAGAGTGATAGTTGCATTACCAGGCCCTAAAGCAGTAGCTTCACCTGATAATTGAGTAATGTAGTTACCAGCAGGCTGATATATTGTTGGGTCAAGGCTACCATCTGCTTTTAAAAACTCAGAAGAAAGTCCTCCTCCAACAATAAATGCGGAAGAAGTAATATCGAATGATCCTAGATTTACATCATCAATAGCCCCAACATATGGCACAAATCCTTCCCCAACTATATCAATTATAGAACCTATCGAAAAGTTCTTAGTGATATTTAAATCCTGTACATCAGTTCCAATTAGAATGTCATTGATAGTAGGATCTGATAGTATGGGGTATGTACTTATCTTTGCCATTAGCTTTCAGGTAATTAAACAAATATACTAAAGATTAACGTAAGAAGTCTTACCATTTGTACGAACAGCTTTTAACTTTTGCTTTCTGTTCTTGCCTTTAGTATAAGATACGTGTACCCAATCCGGGTTCTTGTCAGTACCAAACTCCCAAATCAATTGGTCCCAATCAAGATTATCCTTAATGAAATTGTAAACGTCAGCATTAGTAACTCCACTGCTGCTACCATCCATATCGATATCAATCGCTTCACCCTTGCAATGCTGAGAGGATGAACTTCCCTTAATGAATTTATTAAGAGCCTCTGATCTGTACCCAGAGCTGATGTGAATAGGAACTCCAAAGTGTAAACGGATAGGTTCGAATACTTTTTCAGCTAACAATTTAAAATTCTCCAAATGCTCAGAAGTAGGAGTGTTGTCAATGCCATTACGTTTTGCAGAGTCACTTCTAGTAAGCTCTGATAGATTTAAGTGTTGACTAATTTTCATTTACTTTAGTTGTTAAGTGAGTCTAATCCAACAGAATCTATGGTTACCTTCTTCTTTCCCCAAAAATTCTTTTCCTCTTTAATGAAAATAGTATCTCGAATGTAGACAATTGTCTTTTCTGCCTTTGCTAATTCAACCGCCTTCTTGGCTACGACTACCTCTGTCTTTAGCGTTTCAATCTTCTTATCTACCTTTTCGACCATCTTGGTAAACTGTTTATCTGACTTGGGCAGAGTTACAATCGCCTGGTTAAATAGACTGTCGCTTTTTAGAAACAAGGTATCTACCACCTGCTCTTCGATTACCTCTTGCTCTTTACCACAAGAAGCTAAAACCAGCAATGATAAGATGAATAAGTATTTCATAGTTATTTGATTTTACCTAGCTCCTGTAAGGTTGTCAATTTTGCAAGTGATGCAGACAACAAGCTATCAGACCGCTTTAGATTCATCGTGGCATTGTCAATCTTTAATTCCAATGCATCAATTTTTACACCTTGCTTTTCGATTTGCGAAGTGTAGTTAATCTTTCCATCAATGTACAAATATCCGATTGCAATAATCACAAGGAATAGCATTCCTTTCACAGGCTCTTTTGCAAATTCTGCAAAGCTAATAGGCAAAGGATTGGCTTTGATTTCTTTTTTCTCAGTCATTTTCTTCTTTTTTAATTGGGTTCTTAAATATCTTTTCAGCTGCACTAATCCCCAAAGCAGCAGCAGATAAAGCCGCTACTGAATATACTAAAGCCTCTGAAGGCTCGTTTACTGAATCATGATTTGCGTACAAAGTGTAGGACAAAGCAATAGCTGAGAACACCCCTACAAATCTCTTACTTGATGCTTGTCCATTCTCAGACAAGAATCCACTGAGCCACTCGAAAAACTTTTTCATCGTCCTTGTCCTCTGTATTTTTTAGGTTTTGGATTATACTTCCCGTATGACTTCTTAGCTACACCGGTTCTCTTTTTGCCGAAGCTAACTTTTCTTGCACTTGCAACTGCCTTTGCCATTCTATTTTAGTATTTCAACAATAACTTTTAATGCACCAAGTCCAACAAGTGTGACAAGAGCATAGAAATAATTCTTGTATTTTTTTAATTCAGACTTTAATTCATACACCTCTTTCTTCATTGTCCTCAAGTCTCCAATCATTCCATTAGAGTCTCTGTCAATAGGGTTCCCTGAAAGTAAAGTGTGCATGTCTTTAACAATAGCTTTAACCTCAGCTACGTCATTCTTTAACGCATCCAATTCAGCTGCCATATAATCAAGCCTATTGTTTTCTTGAGGATTCATTTACCAGAGTGCTACAATATTGTTAGCTGTTGTAGTAGTATTGAATACTCTGATTACTTGAAAGGTAGTTAGGAATCCGTTTGGTATGTTTGTAAACGTAATGTCATCTCCTCCTGCTGTAAGCACTCGTAGGATTCCTCCTGTACCAACATATAACACGCATCCCTCTACTGCTCCGTTTCCTGGATTAGGAATATTAACAGTGTCACTCTTAGTCACTACTGCCGCTCTTGATTGTTGTAATTTTTGATATGCCATGATCTTATTAATTATTCTTCTTTATATGGGAACGCACGGTTAAGTGCATCTTTTCTTTTATTACAGCCACAATCTTTTCCTGCTGCCTTAGCAACAGTTTCAACTACCTTCTTAATTCCAGTAGCTGTAGTTACTTTCTCTATAGTATCCCCTAGTCCTTTGCTTTTCATATTCTTTATAAGAAAGAATGGCACCAACCAATTAAGACTGATGCCGCTCTTACTGTTTTTTTAGATGAATAATTTATTCAACCTCTTCAGCAGATTGTTCAGCCTCAATACTTTCTACCCATCCTGCTAAGAACTTAAAGCTCTCAATACCTTCACTTGAGAAAGTAAACTGATAGAACTCAAAGGTATCATCAAGCAATGCTTTCATGTCCTTGGCCATAGCCTTGATACCATCCTTAGTGAACTTGTATTCACCCTTCTCATTTAAGTCCAATACACCATTGGATTCAGTATGAGCATTATCAAGACGAATGTCTTCACGCTTCTCATGGTACTGTTCAAATAGAGGCTTAATCTTTTCAGCAATCTTCTTAAGCTTAGCCTCTGCCTTGCTGCCTTTTTCAGCAGGAGTGATGTTTAACGCTTTAACTAGTTCTAATAATTCAGCGTTTGTCTTTGTTACTTTCTGTGCCATTTGATTTGATTATAATGATGAACAAATATAGTTAAACTTTAGAAATTCTTTTACCCATGCCAACTCTACTTTTCTCTGCCTTCTTTGCAGCAAGCTTCGCTGAACTTATTTCACTCTTAGTCTTTGGCGTCTCTGATGATACCCTATTGGTTGGTCGGCAGTACTCATTACGTCCTCCTGCACCACATGCCTTACCAGTCTTGGTATCCTGCCACTTCTCTGCTTCCCATCTCTTCAGACTAGAACCCTTATCAGACTTAGTAACATTCCCAGATGCCTTACGACACTTGGCAATAGCCTGAGATGCCCTTGCAGAAGGGAACACATCATACGATGCCTTTACCTTTTTGTAGCAAGAGTCTTTCATTAGTACTTACCTTTCTTACTCTTAGGTGATGATTGAGTAGATCCTCCAGGACCTGCCCATAAGTTCTTACATGCCCAGTACTTAGCAGACAATTTATCTGTAGCACTATCGCATTTATGACGAGCCTTAAATGAAGACCGTGCCGCTGCCGAATAGTTATGACCATAACCCTCAGCACCAAAGTGAATTAGCTTCTCTTGTCCATTAGCACAAGCCTTAACCATTCTCTTCTTGCCGGGTCTGTCAGAAGCAACGACACGGTTACATTTCATTGTAGACTTTTCAGCCATTACTTCTTCTTCTTACCTACAGCTTTTTTTACTGCCTTCTTAACTACAGCCTTAGCAGCCATTGCTTTCTTTGGTCCACTTAGGACTGCGGCCTTGGGCATACCCATAGCCATCATTTGATCTCCTTTCATTTCTTTTTTGGTTTGTAAGATGTTGCTGCTTTAACTTTTTGAGTGCAAGGTTGCATATTGTTATTGTTTAAATGTGATACCTTTGTTTACAAATGTAATAATAAAAATGAAATCAAATAAAAGAGACTACCTGAAATTCTGGAAAGTAATCCGTGAATACTTTAAGGTAAGGCATAATCTCAGCCAAGCAGACCTAGACATGCTTCTGTACCTATACTCAGAACGCTACTTTAATATTACCACCTTCAGACAATATGAAAAAATATTTATCTGGGACAAAAAAAGATTCTACCGACTCAAGGATGAAGGATGGATTGAACTATTTGCAAGCAGGCAAAAGGGTAGACCTGCCATGAGATCTAAGGCAATGTACTGCCTTTCCTATAAGGCAAAGAGAATGATTAACTCAATCTACAAAAAGTTGGAAGGAGAAGAAATTCCTGAGACAATGTGTAACAATCCCATGTTCAAGAAGAACGTAAGGTTCTCTGACAAGGTCTACAGGAATATGATTATCACTATGAATGAGGAACTAAAGGAGAATAGACTTACAGGACAAGAACTACGTCACGTTCCTGAATAATTACGCAGTGCTCATCATTGATGATCATCACATAGCTATTCGCCTTGTCGTAGTACACCTCATCCCCAGCCTTAATGTTATGAACGTCTGTGCCTGAGTTGATTACTACTCCACGCTTGTAGCGTAATTGGTTTGTATCCTCACCAGATAGAATTAATCCTGAAGAAGTCTTAACTTCCTCGTCAATAGATTTGATTACAATGTTTTTGCCTATCGCCTTCATGCGTATTTTTTTTACAAAGATACTCCTCTAAAGACTAGAAACAAGATACTAGAAACAACTACCCCGAATACAACCCCTATCAGAAGTCCATCTATGAAGTTCTGATAATCTCTTTGATTTAGTGCCATAAGATTATTTTTATGTTTCCAATATAAAAAGTAATTTGTAAAATAAAAAATAATAGTAACTTTATGGACAACAAATAAGCTTCTGATGGATCTAAAAAAGATTAGCAGAAATGTTCACGTCCTTGAACTTACAAGAGAAGAGACAAAGTTAGCATTACTATCAGATGTGCACTGGGATAATCCAAAGTGTGATAGAGAAAAGCTAAAGGATCACCTAGACTACTGCAAAAAAAATAATATCCCTATTTTTATCAACGGTGATTTCTTTTGTTTAATGCAGGGTAAGTACGATCCAAGAAGAAACAAGAAGGATATTCTGCCTGAACACAATAAAGCAAATTATATAGATGCAGTTATTGAAGATGCAGTAGATTATTGGTCTCCGTACGCACATCTACTCACAGTTATTGGGTATGGCAACCACGAGACTGCAATCATTAAGAACCTAGAGACCGATCCGTTACAACGGTTCGTTGATCTGCTCAACTATACCAACAAGACAAGTGTTTATACTGGTGGATATGGCGGATGGTTAGTCATTAAGTATAATCTAAATGGTAACACTGTACTCTCAAAAAATTTGAAGTACTTCCATGGATCAGGTGGTGGTGGAATAGTTACAAAGGGAGCTATTAACTTGACTAGAGCTTTAGAGATTTACGAAAACATGGACATATTTATCATGGGTCACATACATGAGAACTCTAGCCGTAACGATGTTCGTGATGCTATTCAATTTAATCCTGGAAAGCATGTACATGAGATTGTTCACAAGCAGATTCACATGGCAATCACGGGATCTTACAAGGAAGAGTACCAAGATGGGGCATTTGGCTGGCACGTAGAGCGTGGTGCTCCTGTCAAACCTACAGGAGGAAGGATACTTACCCTATCTGGTAAGGATATACACAAGAAAGACTTTAGAAATTATGAATTATTAGTAGATAGTTGCAAGTTTCCACTATGAAAGCAGTACTAGAATTTAATTTACCTGAAGATAACAGCGACTTTAAAGCCGCTATTAATGGAAGTAATTATTGTAGTGCCATATGGGACTTTGACCAACTACTTCGTTCTGAAATGAAGTACAAGGAACTATCTGACGAAACTTATCAGGCCTATAAATGGTGCCGTGAGGAGCTAAGAAAAATACTAGCAGAGGACAATTTATTTATAGAACAATAATGGAGGATAAAAAAATACAAATCGCAATCATTTCATTCTTAATAGGTGCAATCCTTACGATTATTATCTACCCTAAGCCTGAAGCAGAAGAGATTTATAAGTTTACAACTGTAACAGAAACCGATACTTTGTTTGTCGACAAAGTGTCGACAGTTTATATCCCTAAAAAAGAAATCAAAACAGAGATTCTTAGGGATACAATCTTAGTTGGCCATACACCTACTATAAATGCCTTCAGTTCAACGACACCTTTCGAGTATGGTAACACCTACGTGAATGGAGAAGTCCTCGGAGAGGTACTTAAAATGAGCGTTACGAACGATTTTAAAATACCTGTGGTAACTAACACTGTTACCAACACAGAAACTCGTACAATTATACAGAAACCAAGGGGTATTTACCTAGGAGTAGGAGTAAACTCTCTACTAGACCCAGGTGTTAAAGCTTCATACTTGGACAACAAGTATATCTTCGAGTACCAATACCAACCCGTGACAAAGATTCACAGCTTAGGAGTAAGTAAAAAGTTATTCTAAAAGTACCCAAGTAGCATACCGTAGGATCTGCTCTTGGGTCATTTTTTTTTTATTATACAATTCGGATATCATCCGAGTTCTGTCTCAAAAATTGACAATATTTGAGACATATCTCATGCATTAACCCATAATGTAAAGCACAATGAATAATATGTCACTCATTTGTAAAATATATTTTACGTTATCCACTAATCTTTAGCAGCACTAGGTATCCAATCAGGTCATTCACCACGTCCTCATCGTCCTTATCCAAGCTCCCGTTCTTGATTCGCTTTAGTTTGTCATCGATTCGCACCAGTAGTCCTTCTTTTGCGGACAACTGACTGAACACCCCAAGCGGCTCTAATGCAGAATTGCCGTACTTCCGGTTCTTCTCAATGAGCATCCTCTCAATATGCTCAAGTACCTCGCCTACTTTAATTGCAAATGGTGCCTCCATCTTAGTTTATTTTAAGGAACTCATACCACCATATGACTAGCAATGCGAATAGCAGTGCTAGCCCTACAGTGAATGCCATCTTCTTAAGTTGTTCCATAGTGTTCTCTTAACGTCTTGAACCGCTCACCATTGATGTACTGGCTTGTAGTGAACTTAGAGCGGACCTTCTTCACTAGCAGCCCATCCTCGAACAGCACATAGAACTCATTCTCATCGTACACCACAGCAGTGCTGAGGTACTTAGGCCACACCTTATGGTTCTCGTCAATCACTCTGATTGCTTGTCCGTGCCCAAATGGGTTTAGTATTGTGTCCATCGCTTACTTAGTCTCGTATGATCTAGCCATCGTAATGATGGCGTTAGTGCTCAGAATAGTTGTCGCTACACTCACAGCGTTCTGCAACGCAGTACGTGTCACCTTCAGTGGGTCAATCACCCCCATCTTAATCAGGTCACCCATCTGCCCGGTCTTTAGGTTGTACCCATGACCAATCTCAGCCCCATCCTTGTACACGTCACTAGGCTTTAGGCCAGCGTTTGCAAGGATTTGTTGGAACGGTGCCATCATCGCATTGGATAGGATTTTAATCGCCACACTCATCTCAGGGCTGTAGTGGAAGCTACCAGTTGGAATGAGAGTAGCTGTCTCATCTAGCAATGCCTTGCCGGCACCTGGAAGGATGCCCTCCTCTAGTGCACTACGCACAGCACACACCGCATCGTCAACACGGTCGTACAGCTCCTTCTGCTCTAGGTCAGTCTGTCCACCTACGTATATCACACCAATGCCACCTGTAAGCGAAGCAATCCGATCTAATAGGTGGTCCTTGTCAGCCTTCCTCTTAGCAATCTTATGTGACTGCCATAGCTGAGCTACTCGCTCCTCTACCTTGACTGGGTCTATTCTCAAGTCTGACTTAAGAATGATGGTCTTGTCATTGCTAACCACTACTCTGGCTGCATGCCCCAGGTCCTCAATAGTAATTTGACTCAGGTCATCTCCGGTCTTCTCACTGAAGTATGTCGCTCCTACACTCACCGCCAGGTCCTGCATCAGCTCATGCTGTCGATACCCAAAGCTAGGTGGTTGTACCACGCAGATCTTTAGGTTGTTCTTCATAACATTTGCAGCCAATGTATTCACAACGTTCACATGGCATGGCGATACAATGAGTAGCTTCTTCCCATCAGTAATGATTGGCTTTAGAATGTTCTCAATCTGCAAGATGTTACTTATCTCAATGTCAGCCACCAGCACATGCACGTCCTCAAATACGCACTCGTCTCTGCTCTGATCGTTGATGAACAATGGGCTTGTATACCCCCTGTCAATCTTTAGACCCTTAGTGGTCTCAGCATAGGTCTCATTTGTCTGGCTACGCTCCACCGTTACAATCCCAGTCTTGCCGACCTCCTTGTACACCTCAGCAATAATGCGACCGATCTGGCTGTCATTGTTCGCAGAGATTGTTGCCACGTCAAGCAGCATTGAGTTAGTCACCTTCTTGCCCTTCTTCTTCAACCCCTCAATCACTTTTGAACTTAGCTCAGATATGTTGCGCAGCACCTCAGTGGTATTGAGCTCTGTCTGGCCTGCACCAATGTGCTCTAACCATCCAAGCACCAAACCCTCAGTCAACACTATGGCAGTAGTCGTGCCATCACCAGCAGAGGTAGCCGTTCTATCCGCAGCCTCCTTCATCATCTTAACCGCAAGGTTCTCAACAGGATCAATCAGGTCAACCGACTTAGCGACAGTTACACCATCCTTAGTTACCGTAATACCATGCGTGTGGTTAGGACTCTCAATAAGCACCGTGTTACCGTAAGGTCCCAACGTACTCTTGACCGCTCCAGCAATCTTCTTGATGCCAGAAATTAACTTTAGCCTGCCCTCCTGGGCGAACACTAAATCTTTAGGTGAGTATTCCATTTGAATTAAATTTTACCAAATCTAAAGAAATTTTATATAAAACAAAAAAAGCCATCCCGAAGAATGGCTCTCTCAATACATCAGGAATATTAAGCAATGGTAATACCTGATACCGCAAACGGTAGGTTCTCAACCTCAAAGGCTACATACGTCCATGATGTAGTCAATGCACTAACGACAGCGTTCTGAATAGCATCACGCATAGACTCATTTCCTGCTGGAGCTGCTGCGTGAGTAATTGTCACAACATCAGTTCCTGTGCTTGCCTTGTAGTGCACGTGAACAGTTGTTGTTGACTCCTGCTCGATTAATACAATACCTGTTGCAGAAAGCAATTGTCTCTGCTCGTTTGTTACGGGGATACTTAAAAACTTCTCCATTTTGTTTTTTGGTTTTTGGTTCAGACAAAGATAATGAAAAAATGGAATCACTTTTCCATGTCAAAGTCCTTCTTCCCTATATATATATATATATATTTATATATATTATTTTTTTTTCTGACTTAGAATCAGTTTAAAAATCGACATAATCTATCAGTAGATTGAATATCAGTTAGTTACACGACATATTTTCGTACATGCCATGACAGATATTCTAGCATATAGGGTAAAAAAAAAGAGGGACCATAAAATCCCCCTTCTCAAATAACCCATAAAGCTATTACTTCAAGAACATCTCCTTAATATTTTCGACATTCTCAGCTTTCTGGACACCTAGTGATACAGCCTCAGAATACATCTGAAGTTTCTCCGCTCGCTTCAAGGTCTTCTTAATATTAAGAGCCTCCTGAATCCCAGTGATACCGTTAGGACGATCATTTATCAAACGACCATTCTTAATTGTTAGTCCATCGTACATGCACAAATATAAGAATTTAGATGATAGGAGAGATTGGGTAATACCACCAAATTACGACAGCCGGCCCGAACCGGAAGTGATCTTTTTTTCGGCATGGGGGGTAGGCATGCTTTAGGCTTGCCCTAGATTTTTTGGCTTTTCCTATGGGCATGTCTGCATGACCATGACTGCGACATTGCGAACGCCTATGCCCTAGCTTGCATCCCTACCTAGCTACCTACCTAGCTACCTTGCCTTTGTTCCAGTTAAACTTGACTGCCAGTCAATACAGAGAACTTGACCATCAGTCAACAAATACATTTGGGGAATCCCCATGAAATCCCCAAGACTTTTTTGTGCATCACATGTAGCAATACTTTGCTTTATATCCCCTAGCTAGATTCTACAGATAAATTATTCATGCGATTCACATGAAATTTTTCTCGCTGATTATCAAGCAGTTACATAAAAGTTTAAGAAATATTCATATTTATTTTGACACACCACTTGCATATGAACTAGAAATGAACTTACTTTACATCATCAAACAACAACAAATAAACAAACCCATGTTAAACTACACTAAACTAATGTCTCTGAATCCTACGATTTATAAGACATTCACCAATTCACTTGACCAATTGATTCTATTGGTAGAACACCCATTGAGAGGGGACGAAAGCCCAATCATAGTTGTATGCGAAGAATTAGCATTGGCTGACTATTCAGATTTCTATGAGTTAGGAGAGATTGACGAAGTTGGAGGAGAATATGAAGTTTGCTTTATTACAAATGAGTTATTCCACGGACTAAACTAAAAAATCTATGAAATTCAAGACTATCTACGATGCATGTGCTGAGTTAATGTATGAGGATTCGATTCCATACATTATTTGGATAACAAACGAGGAAAAATTTGGATTCAAACCTAAACAAGTAAAAATCCTTGTGCATGGAAATGGAACTTACGAACTAATTAAATAAACTATGAGAAAAACTATTGAAGTACTCGAAATCCTTAACTACGCTAACAATTTATTGGCAAGGGAAGATGAATTTGCAGATTCAAAGTTCAAAGCTGGGATTTGTGTAATGATTGAGGAAATTCTACTTAGGACTGATAACTACAAAGGATTTTCATTTTTACATGAAGACAATAGGGTAGGACAGCCTAATTACTATTCGAGATATTACTACATAAACGAAAAAATAAAATGAGCGACAACAAAAAATCATGGCTTATCACCATTGCAATCTTAGCAGTAGCAATCACAATCGGACATTTCTTTGGCCTTGAACTTGAAAAAACAATATGGTAAAATTTAAGAAAGTAAACGAGAATTGCTATTCAGTAAAATTCAATGGGAATGAATGGTCATTGTGGCTATACTATAGCAAACCAAATCAGCAATATCACTGTGATTTTGGTACAAAATATTTCGAATGTAATACAATTGCAGAAGCAAAAAACAAGGTAAAAAACTATCTATTATGACAATTATCAAAACGCATGGATTCATTAGCCTAGTTAGGTTTCAAAATGGGCAATTTGGTGTAGCAAATAGCGACAAAATAACTACAAACTTATCATTAGATGTCGCAAAAAACTTATTCGAAATCCTTAAACAATTATCAAAATGAGAATCAAAAATGATGTAAATGGGAATCCAAGATATGTAGTACATTTTCTAGATATCCTAAATGATGAGGAAAGCAAAGATTTCAGATTCATGGAAAAGTATGAATTGGCAGTAAGCAAAGCAAAAAAGTTTGGCGGAAAGGTATACAGAGGAAAGGATTTTGGCGGAGGAATAGTATTCCAGTCCTATGACATCAATGGACTGCTAAGCAAACTAAAATAGGCCATCTATGGAGCATGGAGGGAATCGTTTTCCCTCATGGCATCAAACTTAAACCCCAAAAAAAATGAGAGTAACTGCACAAATCAAGGATGCAATTATTGTATTCCGATTGGACAAAAGTACAAATGGTAAGATAACATCTGGCAAAGAAAGAATCTTGCAAGTTTATTCATTCAGTAAATCTCAATTGGAGTATGCCGATAATAAGTATTCCAATGGTGAGAAAATGATCCCAAAAGAATTCTTTGACTTAGCGGATGCAGTTTGTTTTGATTGCCCATTCAGAGGATATCTGAAATGCTATACTCACAAGTACGAACAATATGCAGGATTCTGTAGCATGTTTAAAAGTCTGGTGAAAGAATTCAAAGAGAAAGAAATCCCAAGTTTGGACGATGTCTGGGCAAAAGTAATGAAGATGTCAAAGGATAGGTACATCAGATTTGGGACATATGGTGAGCCAAGTTTGATTCCAATTGACATGGTATCCAACATGATTGGTCTATCAAAATCACATACAGGATATACACATCAATGGGCAAAAAAGCCTGAGTATTCAGCCTATTTCATGGCAAGTACACATAATGTAGGTCAATCGGATATGGCTATGAAATTAGGCTATAGGTCATTCATGGCAGTAAAAAATAAGATTCCAAATGCAGTCCAATGTCCTGCAAGTAAGGAGATGGGATACAAATCTACATGTGAGAAATGTGGCTTATGTAGTGGAATGAGAAAAGGTAAAACAAATATTCAAATCTTAGAACATTAATATGAAAGCAGTGATACACATGAGAGGAATCTACGGAGGGACATTCAGTCAAACTAAAGAATTCAAAGATGATAAACATCTAGACAATTGGCTGTCATGGATGGACAAAAATCAGAATCGAGTTAAGGTAATTGGAACTAAAATACTATGAAAGCTACTGAAAAATTACACAAGAAAATATCTGATAGGAGTTGGGATGGCAATGTACTATATATACATTCAAGTAATCCTGTTGTAATATCTGAATGGGAGAATTGCAAAATGTACTCATGCAATGCTGGTTCAAGAGAAGTAAGAGTTGACTTTAGACTACCAGATAGGAAGCAGTTAATACTATCTACTAATGTAAAAGAAAGAAGTATAGATAGGAAGTCATATGATAACTATGGTGGCACAATGTATATACTAGAACCAATGACAGAAGAGATTGCCGAAACAATTTTAAAACTTAATATAATATAACTATGAAATGGATAATTGTAGATTGGACAAGCACAAGGTGTTACTCCAACAAAAAATTTAAAAGTTATGAGGATGCATGGGACTTTCTGTATTGTGAGTATCCCAATGATGATGATGCATTAGGAGAGTACTATGTGATAAAGGAGAGTAAACCATATAGAGAATTAAGTCTACAAGATAGAATTACAGGAATGTTTATCAATCAATTAAACAAATAAAACTATGCAGACAATTGAATTAAACATCGACCTAATCAGTGAAGAATTATACCTTTTAATTCTTGAAGAATTTAAAAATCAGCATCCAAATGTGGGTGATTTAGACAACTGGGTAATCAAAGCAGATATAGAAGAATAAAACTATGAAAACTTACAAAATGACTAGGGTTTACGAGACCTACATTGAAGTAGAAGATGACCAAGAATTGGGCAATGAAATCTACGCAATGGAATTGGAACAATGCAATGTAGTCTATGAGAAAATAGAATTGCAAGATGAAATCACTTTGAAAGACAAGGTGACTGGAATGTTTATCAATCAAATCAATAAATAAAATGGTAAAGGTATATTTTGAAACGGAAGTACATGCCGAACTAGTGGCAATCTTTGATAGTGAGGAGACTTACGATGCATGCTTAGATGCATTAGAGAAGTTAAGAAAGAAACATGGATTTGATTTCATATCGGAGTCAGTAGTGGATGAGAAAGAAATAAAAGAACTATGAACAGAGAACAATTAATTGAATGGCTATGTTGGAACGACCCTAATGGAGTCTATAGGGACGAGGATAGTATAAGAGAGGGCATGGATGTCCTCTCTTTTGAGGAAGCATACGAACTATATTTAAACCAATCAAAAGGATAAAGCTATGCCAAACTGGTGTTCAAACGAAATCACAATTTCTGGGGATGTTACAAAGATTGTACAAGCTCTGGAGTCTATTGAGAATAAGGAAGATAGAAACTTATTCAAAAGTTTAATTGATGTACCACAGGATGAGTACGAAAAGGACTGGTACAACACAAATCTTAAATACTTTGGTACAAAGTGGGATGTATCACATGAGGAATCTGATCCCCAAGAATTTGATGGAGGGTTGGTACTAACTCCAAACACGGCATGGTCTCCACCAATTGAGTTCTGTGTTAACCTAGCCAAGAAGTATGGTGTGGAAGTGGATATGTTCTACCATGAACAAGGGAACGATTTCTGTGGCAAGACATACATCAACTCAGATGGCACATACACAGAGGAGGACTATGGATACATGGAGGGACTATATCATTTTGATGCAGACTATTTCTGGATGGAAATTCAATGGTATGTTGAGTCTGCAATTGAGGATGGACAATCTGTCGAGGAATTCCTAGAAGATTATGACTACTTACCTACTTATGACAAGAAAGAACTAACTAAAATATACAATGAAACCCTTTGAAATTAACACAACTGCATATGATGAGGAGAACTTTGTAATCCTCACAGACTTGAATGAGACTCAAATTAAGAAAGTGATTGAGCCTATAGTTAATCGGGAGCGAGAGGATGGTATATACTACGACAATGATATGCTTATCGATGCCCTATTGGATGCCTATCCAGAGAATAAATTCTACTACTACAACGAACCTAAACTAATAAGCATATGACATTTAACCCAACAAGCGAGACTGCAAGACAAGAGGTATTGGATTACGCAAAAACACAATTGAGCATTGAGGATGCTAAACAAATCTTAGAGAGCAATGGCTATTTTGTGGCTAATCTATGGCATGTTTATGATGTGACTAGCACATACAAATGTACGGATGAACAAGCCTACGGAGTACTAAATGATGCATTGACAAACGAGTATCTCATGGAGCAGATTTGGGATACAATTTATTTAGTAGCAGAAGACTTAAACTTAGAAAGAAATGAAGACAATTGAAGGATTAGAGAATGACTTTCTCAGAAGCGAAATTAAGAGGCTCAAGGAGATCCGAGAGGAGCATGAGCAGATGTTGGTGGAAGAGATCTACCAATGGATAATGTCCAACGAGGACATGGGCATAGGTGAATGTGCCGATGCACTATACGAGGCAACTAAAATTGTAGCAGAATGGAAAAGAAAAATCAAATGAGAGATAAGATTTTAGAATCATACGATGAGGTACTATTTGCGGATGGATTTGATGATGCGATCATTGGGTTCGAGCCTAACATGTGGAAGGTGGTATACTCTAGGAGAAAATGTGTAGATATTTTGGTTCAGAATGAAGACATGTCTTATGAGGATGCAATAGACTACCTAGAGTACAATACTTTCAATGCTTATGTAGGGGAAAATACTCCGCTATGGGTTGATGATTTGGATTCGGATGTACTTGAGGTAATGTATGAATACATGGGACATAATGGTTATAAACTTAGGGAGATGTATGAATCCATCCCAATGAAGGAAAGTATGTTTAACTACGAGCAGTTTATTGTTGCACAATTCTCAAACTTAATAGACAAATGACATTCAATCACGAAGCAATCTCCCTAGTGGAATCACTAGGAGTGGAGCAGCACAAGTATGCTTCTCAGTTAGCCACGATCCTAACCCTACTATCTAGTGGGGAGATGGATAGGGTGAGTAAAGTAAGCGAGATGATGCACAAATGTGTGGACTACAACATCTTACTGCTACTAGCAACCAATCATCTGCTTCAGATGGCAGAGGGCTTTACCCAATTCACAGAATTATCAGATAACTAATATGAAAGAAAAAAACGGAACTGAAAATCTAGTATTCACATCGATTGATATCGATACATTGGTTGATAGAATAGCTGATAGGGTAATACATATTATGCTATTCAATGGGAATACTAAAATGAGAAAGGAATTTTTTGAAAGGAATGACTTGCTTAAAACTCCTATAGGTGAACTTAATTTATCTGTAAGAACATATAATTGTTTTTATTTTGCAAGGATAAAAACACTAGAGGACTTAACTATGTACACAGAAAAAGAACTAATGAAATTAAGAAATTTTGGGAAGATTGGATTGATTGAAATAAAAAATCTTCTTGAACAATATAACTTAAGTCTTAAAGTAGAACTATGAATGTATTCAAATTAAAAATCGGCAACTGGGATGGTGACCAGTGTACTTTATACACCACTATAACTGAGGAGCAACTCAGAAAGGTATTAGAACCAATGGCTAAGCGACATGAGGAGATGAACTATTTCATCGAGGACTACATCGTAGCATTGGAGGATGCATATCCAAAGAGAATTACCTTATCAAATTTCAGCGACACTATAACAATTCAACTATGAAAATCGAAGTGAATGTACCGAAGTACTTGGATCTTGACCATACCTACCAAGCAGTAATGGATGCCATGTACAATTCAGACAATGTAAGCAAGCAAGAAGTATTGCTTGTATCAAGTATCCTCAATCAATTGGCATACAATAAGTCAAAAGGCATACTAAAGCATGGCTTCAGAGACTGGGCAGAGACGCACCATGAGATAGTATGCACGATTCATGCCATGATTGACAATGATACGATGCCATCTAGACTAGAAAAGATTCTAGATACTGAAGGATTCGGTGGACTATATGACTTGGGCATAGAGTTGACCAATGAGTTCTGTAACACCTATGAGAATAGGGTATGGGATGGGGACTGGGTTGATACTATTATTGAATTCACAAATCTAAAACTACAATGAATATAAGTGAACTTAGAAGTGGTAACCTTGTAAGTTACAAGGGATACCCCTGCGAAGTACGGTTTGTAGATACATTTAGGAATCATGTATGCATAGACTTGGATCAATATGTTAATGATGAAATATTTAAAGAGCAACTAATGGATTCAAGAGTAGCGTATTCAAGCTATGTTAATGTATCTGTATTTGATTTAAGTCCAATAAATATTGAAGAAGGACTAGTTAAAAAATTAAAAATTGATAATAGAATAGTTTGTGAATACCTAAGTGATAGAATTGGTTATGATAAAGTAGTTTCTGTATTTAAGTTACGATGGGATGAATCATGTGACTTTGATACTATGCAAAATGTTTTTATAATAGACATAGATGGAATAGAAGTTGGATCTAAACTAGAACCAAAAACAGATTACAATGGAGCACGTTTTGAAATGCCCAACATCAGGTACATACATCAAGTACAGAATATATATTTTGCATTAACAGGAAAAGAATTATGACACTAGAAGGAAGACTAGAGATGTACAGATTGGTACATGGAATGAATGACAGACTGCTTTATCTAGATGAGAAGAGCAAGGCTAAGTTTGTGAAAGGGATGGATGCATTGTTTCAAATTTATCCATGCCCAAGAGAGGTGAGGTATGGATCAGAAGCTAGACTAAAGGATGGAAGCGAAGCAAATGTTTAATGTGTACTACTGCGGTAGTCTATACGCAAGATTGGTATGTACCACCAAGTGGGAAGCGATTGACCGGATCTGCAACGAGCATTACTGGTTGAACAGGAGCAAAGTTTCTGCAAAAAAAGATTGACTTTGTTTATTTATTGTCTTATATTGTATCAAATTTAAATCAAATCTAATGGGGAAAAATTTTAATGAAAGCGAGGTGTTCATCAATGAGGAGATTGAGTTCAGCATTGATGACAAGGACTACTTTTGGGTGGGTAGCTACGAGGTGGCTAGTCATGGTGAAGAGTCGGACTGTGACTATGTTGGTGACAGCGAGACAGTTGTAAATATTTTAGGTACTCATCAGCTATGCACATGGGATGAGGAACAGGGCAAGACAATTTCTCTTATGCCTACCAGAGAACTTACTGATGCTATAGTGGATGCTATTTTTGACAAGCTATGATTATGTATATCGTAGTGGGATTGATAGTTATTCTTTCCAATGCAGTAGTATCTAGGCTACTATACAAAGAGGATCGTGATGGCTACGAGAAGCTCATCATGGATGCAGTTAGTATAGGGATATCCATCGTGTTATTCCTAGCATATATTTTAATCGTACATAATTATGAAAATTGAAATCTTTAATAACTATTTAGAAAACATTATCAAGCGTTATTCCATCCCCAAGGAATGGATCTTCTCAAAGAATAAAAAGATGGAGGTAGTGGATGCAAGACACATGCTGTACTACCTATGCTCACAGAGAAACATACCGGTGAGCTACATCCAGAGGTACATGGACATGAATGGGTATGTGATAGGTCACTCATCCATTATTCATGGGATCAAATCAATCGACAGTAAAGTACAAGCAGACACAGACTACAAGCAACTAATTAAAAACCTAGAGAAATGAAATCAGAAAAATCAGTATTCGAGAGACTCTCAGCTATCAATGTGAACGAGCATGTTGAGAAGAAGGACAACCTAACCTACCTATCATGGGCATGGGCATGGTCTGTGACTAAGAAGGAGTGCCCAGATGCATCGTACACCATCCTACCTACGGACTACGATGATGACTTAGGATTCATGTGCCATACATCAGTTACGATTGAGGGTCAGACCCTAGAGATGTGGTTGCCTGTCATGGATGGGAAGAACAAGAGCATGAAGAAGAAGGCTTACTCCTATGCTACCAAGTACGGAGACAAGCAGGTGGATGCAGCGACTACCTTCGACATCAACAAGACCTTGATGCGTTGCTTGGTTAAGAACCTAGCGATGTTTGGATTGGGCATCTACATCTATGCCGGAGAGGATCTACCAGAGAGTGAGCCAAAGGTAGTGGAGCAGAGCGTACCTACTGCACTGGTTACCCTAGTGAAGGACAGCACTGAGTGGAAGAAGGTGCTAAAGTATGTGGCTGACAACAAGAGCAAGGGTCTTGCATTCATTGGCAAGCAGTTGACCACCAAGTATGACATCTCTGTAGAACTTAAGAAAGAAATCGCTGAACTATGCAATCAGTAATCGATGAACTAAGGAATGATGATGAGTACTACAATGGAAAGGGTAGGTACTACCTATCCAACTCAGACATCTATTCGTTGCTTACCAATCCTAAGCTATTTAGAGTGCCATCTGGGGACTCCAAACACTTTCATGAGGGTAGACTATTCCATCAGCTAATTCTTGAGCCTGAGAAGGCTGTAATCGTGCCACAGGTGGATGTCAGTACAAGGAATACAAAGGAGTACAAGAAGTACCTTGAGGACAACGACCTTGGATTCGCCATGTTGACCAAGGAGTACGAGGAAATTGTGCGACTTGCTAGTGTGATGAAGTCCAACCTTCAGTTCTACGATGACATCTACAGGGATGGCAACCTATACGAGGAGCCAACCATTGGTGAGATCAAGGGACTGCAATGGAAAGCAAAGGCAGACATAGTTACTAGCGATTCAATCATTGATCTGAAGACTACATCGGACATCAACAAGTTCAGATGGTCTGCAAAGAGCTACAACTATGACTCCCAGTGCTACATTTACCAGCAATTATTTGGAAAACCCCTATACTTTTACGTTATTGACAAGGAATCTGAGCAGCTTGGTCTGTTCAGACCATCCGAGGAGTTCGTAAAGGGTGGAGAAGCTAAGGTCGAGCGAGCAATGGAGGTATACTACAGGTACTTCGGACCAAATCCAACAGATGATATTGACAATTACTTTATAAACGAAACACTTTAATCAAATGGAAAAGAAAGACAAAATTTACGGAGGAAGTTCTAGAGTTATTCAAACCAAGTACGGCCCGCTTACAACAGTAAGCCAAAGCAAGAGGGACTTGCAGAATCTTTTAGCCTACCTTAACGAGAAAAACCTTGAGTGGGTCAACCTAAATATAGTAAAGAATAAGGAGCAAGTTCCTAACAAACCTAGTCACCACCTAGTAGTGAACACCTATAACCCAGGTGAGGACAATAAGGTAGATGAGCCTACCAACGAGGTGCCTTTCTAAAATGGAGGGGGTTTACTACCCCTCTTTTTTTTCTCTAGTCCATGTCATTTTTACTTTTCCCTATATATATATATAATTACTTATATATTATTATTATTTCTTTGAATCTAAAAGGGTTTTTAAATTGACATAATCGACATAGAGTTAATTATCAATAAGTTACATGACATATTAACGACATTTATGATACATCAAGTGACCATATTCCAGAGTATCAAGGATACAAGCATGCCATTCCACAGGAATGTTGGGCTAATCCTAGAGCGAATTAAATCTGGATCGTCAAAGGAACTGGTCAAGAAGATCAGAGCAGAGAAGCGTAAGCAGGAAAGGAATGACTTAAAGAAGTTACTCCCAGCGATATGCTTCAGTGGTATATTCACCAAGAGATCCGATGCATCACTCACCCAGCACAGTGGTCTGATATGCCTAGACTTTGATGGCTACCAGAACCAGAAGACCTTGCTACAGGACAAGGAGACCCTATCGAAGAACAAGTACGTCTACTCAGTATTCACCTCTCCCTCTGGCAATGGCCTTAAGGCATTGGTAAAGATACCGGCAGACCAAGACAACCACATCAACTACTTCAACAGCCTAGAGAAGCACTTCAACAGCGAGTACTTTGACAAGACTAGCAAGAACGTATCACGTGTATGCTACGAGTCTTATGATCCGCTCATTCACATCAATGAGAACTCATCTGTATGGGATGTACTGGAGGAGCCAGAGTACACAGAGGTAAGTAAGTTCAAGGACAAGCCTACCATTCCTATCACCGATGAGAACAAGGTGGTTGAGATCTTGGTCAAGTGGTGGGTAAAGAAGTACCCAATGATGGAGGGACAGCGTAACCATAACGTGTACATCCTAGCGATGGCGTTCAATGACTTCGGTATCAACAAGAGTCTTGCATCCTACGTGCTGAACCAGTACGCTACGGAGGACTTCTCTGTACGTGAGATCGCTACCACAATTGACTCAGCCTACCGTAACACCACCAACTTTGGCACCAAGTACTACGAGGACGAGGAGAAGATCAACACCATCAAGGCTAAGCTTAGAAGGGGTGTATCAAAAAAAGAAATACGTATTCAGCTACAGGACTCTCAACTGGATACGGATACTATCGAAGCAGTCTTGACCAAGGTGGAGGAGGAGAACGCAAAGAAGACATTCTGGGAAAAGAGCGAGAAGGGAGTCATTCGAATAGTACACATTCAGTTTAAGCAGTTCCTTGAGGACAATGGCTTCTACAAGTACTGCCCTGAGGGTGGTAAGAACTACGTGTTCGTCAAGGTTACAAACAACTTGATTGACCACACATCTGAGAAGGAGATAAAGGACTACGTTCTGAACCACCTACTTGAGTTGGATGACATCATGGTGTACAACTACTTTGCTGACAACACTCGCTTCTTTAAGGAGGAGTTCCTGTCCATGCTATCAACCATAGACATTTTCTTCATTGAGGACACCAAGGATACGTCCTACCTGTACTACAAGAACTGTGCTGTGCAGGTGACTAAGGATCAGGTCAAGCCTATTGACTACCTTGACTTGGGTGGATACGTGTGGAATGACCACGTGATTGACCGCAACTTTAACATGTGCGATGTGACAGATGCATGCAGCTACAGGAAGTTTATACGTAACATCTGTGGGGGTGATGATGGCAGAGTTGAATCGATGGAGAGTACCATCGGGTTCCTACTACATGGCTACAAGAACCTAAGCTTCTGTCCGGCAGTGATCCTCAACGATGAGGTGATAAGCGACAACCCTGAGGGTGGCACAGGCAAGGGTCTGTTCATGAACGCATTGGGTAGGATGAAGAAGGTAGTAACTATTGATGGCAAGTCCTTCACGTTTGAGCGTAGCTTCGCCTACCAGCTAGTGTCTGCCGATACGCAGATCCTAGTGTTCGATGATGTGAAGAAGTACTTTGACTTCGAGAGACTATTCAGTGTGGTAACTGAGGGTCTCACGCTAGAGAAGAAGAACAAGGATGCAATCAAGATACCGTTCAGCAAGTCTCCAAAGATTGCTATCACTACTAACTATGCTATCAAGGGGTCAGGCAACTCGTTTGCTAGACGTAAGTGGGAGTTAGAGCTGCACCAGTATTATTCTAAAGCCTTTACGCCTCTAGACGAATTTGGTAAGCTGATGTTCGGGGACTGGAACGATGATGACTGGTGTGAGTTTGACAACTACATGATCAGATGCTTGGCTAACTACCTGAACACTGGGCTAGTGAGAAGTAAGTTCGTTAACCTAAAGATCAGACAGCTATCTGCTGAGACTTCTCATGACTTCATCGAGTGGTGTGGTCTGGTGGAGGGTCAGCCTAAGAACACCACGCTAGAGCCAGAGGTAAGGCTGTACAAGAACGATCTGTACAATGACTTCGTCAACGAGTACCCTGACTACGGACCAAAGTCCAAGATGACCATCAGCAGAACTAAGTTCTACAAGTGGTTGGTATCTTATGGCATGTTCAAGTATGGCGTTGCTCCAGAGGAAGGGCGTGACATGATGGGCAGGTGGATCATAATTCATTCAAATGATTGAGAGAGTACCAGGCTATTCGGATGAGCAGATGCTACGCTACTGCGGTACACTTTACAATGTTGTATCAAAGAGCAAGTCAGTTGACCCAGATGTACTAACTAGTGTAAAGAATTGCTTATCTCATTACGGAACAAGAAGCATGGAGTTTAGACCATATCAGAGGGACATAATATCGCAGGGGGCACGAGCCATAGAGCAACATGGCTTCGTGTACCTAGCGATGGAGGTACGGACAGGCAAGACCTTGACCAGCCTTGGCATAGCCAGTGAGTGCGGAGCAAAGTCTGTGCTGTTCGTGACCAAGAAGAAGGCCATCGGCAGCATCGAGAAGGACTACGATCTGCTACAGCCTAGCTACCAGATAAAGGTGGTCAACTACGAGAGCCTCCACAACGTGGTAGATATCTTCAAATTTGACCTGATAGTCATCGATGAGGCACATAGTATAGGTGCGTTCCCAAAGCCCAGCAATCGGGCTGTAATGATGCGACACGCCATCTCTAAGTATAGACCTAAGGTGATACTCATGTCTGGCACACCAACCCCGGAGAGCTACTCACAGATGTACCACCAGGTGTACGGCATACCTGGTAACCCATTCAAGCGGTTCGTTAACTTCTATAAGTTTGCTGAGGTGCATGTGAAGGTGAAGCAGAAGAACATCAATGGTCTATTCATTAATGACTACAGCACTGGATTGGATAGCATCATTGAGGAGATGCAGCCACACATGATAAGCTTCTCACAGAAGGAGGCAGGGTTCGTTTCATCAGTTACTGAGGAGATCCTAGAGGTAGAGATGAAGGAGTCTACGATGCAGCTTATCAAGAAGCTAAAGAGGGACCTCGTGATTGAGGGTAAGACTGAGGTGATACTAGCGGACACGGCAGTGAAGTTAATGATGAAGGTACACCAGCTATGCAGTGGGACGATTAAGTTTGAGAGTGGCAACAGCATGGTTCTTGACACCACCAAGGCTGAGTTCATTAAACAAAAATTTCAAGGAAGTAAGATAGGCATCTTCTATAAATTTAAGGAAGAGCTGTCTGCCCTGAAGGATGTGTTTGGTGATGAACTTACAACTGAGCTTAGTATATTTGAGAGTACAGACAAGAGCATTGCACTACAGATAGTTAGTGGCAGGGAGGGGATCAGCCTCAGGCAAGCGAAGTACTTGGTGTACTACAACATTGACTTCAGTGCTACGAGTTACTGGCAGAGCAGGGACAGGATGACAACTAAAGAGCGATCGTTCAACCATGTGTACTGGGTCTTCAGTAAGGGAGGTATTGAGCATGACGTGTACAAGACAGTGATAAAGAAGAAGGACTACACAGTTAATCATTTTAAAAATACATAGATAGGGTTATATGCTTGGGTCGCTAGTGCCTACCAACAGTAGCAAACTTTAACAACAAACGATATGGATAAGATTTGGAACTATGTATTTCATTGGAATGAATACACACAGAAGTGGTACGCTGTACACAGGGACAGGTACCTAGAGTATTGGAATACTGACAAGGAGAACTTCCTATCAGATGAGAACATAAACAATTTAATTATTAAACTAACAAACACATGAAAAAATTACTAACAGAAAGATTCTACAATGCATTAGTCTACGATCAAGTTGCAAGCACAAAGTGGCAGTCTCCATTTTCTGACAACTCAGATTATCACAACAGGGTTAGAAAAGATGCAGAGAGATTAGCACAGATTGCTATAAATGAATTGAAGAAATGAAGTCATGAGCCCGGACATAACAATGTGCGTGGGGACAAATTGTCCCTACAAAGAAAGCTGCTACCGCTTTACGGCAAAGCCTAGTGACTATCAATCCTACTTCACAAATCCACCTATTAAGGATGGTAAATGTGATATGTACTGGGGAGATTTAAGCGAAGCTATTTGGGGTCAACTAAAAGATATAATGAAATGAATATATACATTGGAGACCAAGCAAAAAAGTTATTCTACATGAGAGAGGTTCCTGTAGGATCAATAGGTGTGTTCCAATCACACGTAGGTGAGTGGCTGTACTGGTACAGCGATGGGTTCACATACGATACAGGGTTCGCTGACACTGAGGCAGAAGCATTACAGATATCAAAGAAAAACTTTAGACCATACAAAAAGTAATGGCGGTAATGTTGGCGGTAATGGCGGTAATAAATAGGGTATAAAAGGGGTATAATGACAGAGCAGCAGGTACAGACTAAGCTTATCAAGGACCTTGAGGATCAGGGGTACTACGTCATCAAGCTAATCAAGACCAACAAGAATGGCATCCCGGATCTCATTGCCATACCTAAGGACTCTGACGTTGAGTTCTACGAGGTGAAGCGAGCGACAGGTAAGCCAAGTAAACTACAGGAATATAGAATCAAAGAACTACAGAAACATGGAATTAAAGCGGAACTCTTTTATGGAGGATCAGAAAAAGATTAAGGCACTGAAGGACATAATAGAACTAGTCACTGGTGTAAGGGTAATCTCTGACTCAAGACACAGATCACAAGTTGAAGCTAGAATTATATTTGCCTCAATGCTAAAGGATATGGATATGCATGTAGAGAGCATAGCATACAACCTAAAGAAGAGCAAGTATGCTGCTCAATATTATTTAAACAAGTGCAATGACCTTGCAGAGACAGACAAAGAATTCAGATTAAAGTATCTTAAATGCAAGGAGATGGCTGTAATGAATAAATTTAAGGACGAACCTGTAAATTCATACAATATTGTTGGTAGATTAGTGCAAGAGAATGAGGCACTTAAGCATGAACTTAGATTACTCAAAGAAAGAATGAGGCCTATTTACAATTTTATAACTGAGCAAGAATGGATGGAACACTCCAACAAGAAAGAGACAGAGCTGCAAGGATAGCCTTCACTACAGAAGGATTCCATGCTAGCGTTAGTAACATCTACGAGAAGATCGTGGATAGGGAGTATGAGTCTGTTAAGGATGACGTTAAGAGCCTCATCAAGGATCTTAGGGATATCATTAAGACAATAGAATATGATGAGGACTTTTAGTCCCCACCATATAACTGGTCCTTCATCTTCTTTTTAAACTCTCTCTGCTCCTTCTCGAATGCTTTTACTTCCTGCTCTACTTCATACGTAGCAGACTCTAATTGCTTGCTAAGACCAGGGTAGTACCTCTTAAGGTCAGACTTGTTGATGGTCTTAGTTCTGCCACCGCCACTTCCACCAGATGACTTCTTCTTGGCAGGTGCTTCTCCCTTGTATACTTCAGCTACTCCTGCCTCTCCCTTAAGTTTCTTCATGTAAGTCTTGATGTTGTTGTATTCAGGTAGGGATGTTCCGTATAGGTTTAGTACTATTTGAGTACCATTGAATAATGTATTCAAAGCAAGTATCTTAAGACCTTCATCTTCTGTTAAGCTCTCGACACCTTTACTTTCTACCTTATCGTATATATATTTGAGCTCGTTTTTAGTTCCGATTAAGTCAGCATACCTAGCGTATGCGACTATAAACGGAGGGATATATTTTCCTATTGCACCAGCTACCTCCTGCTCTCCCTTAAATCCTACCACCTTATCTACCGGTAGTGGATCAATGAATACACTATCCTTAAGTAGCTTTTTATATTTAGCCTTTAGCTTCTCGTCATCTGTAGATTCAATTAATATGGTAACCGCTAATTGAATTATGGCCTTTCCTCCAGCCGCATACTGACTTCCTGCAAGGGATATAGCATTTGATTTTAACTCTTCTAATAATCCCTCTCCTGTTAATAAAGCTTTTAAAAGGTCTTCACCTCTCTTCTCATCTTCATCATCTCCAAGAAGTATTAATCCTAATGCATATGTTGCAGATGAAAGGAAGCTATAAGCAGCCACGTTCAAAGCCACCCCTAGGGGCTTTTGTAATTGACTCAATGAACTCAAGGCACCTTCATCATTCAACACCTCTGCTGCTTCTCTAAATCCATTTAGAAATTCTGTTGACTCCCTGAATGGATAGTTACTGAAGAATCCTAAGATCTGTCCGGTTGCGGTGTTCTTTGATACAGTACCTTCAGATCCAACAAGATTAGCTAAGAACCTTGGGGCTATTCTAACCTCACGTCTTTGTCCTGCTTTGGTAGTTGGTCCAATAATCTTCTCAGTCTGAGCATCTGCCGCTGCTGATGATTCCCTAATAGCCTTACCATACTTCTCTCTGTATGCTTCGCTATTATTAAACTTATTAATGTCAAAGTCTATACCAGTAATGGTCTTAAATTCTGACTTGAATGTTGGCATCCATGAGGTCACCATCATTGTCCTTTCAGGCAGACCAGATAGGTAGTTAGTGGCCTTAGTAAATCTACTCTGTGGTTCAATACTTCCATCGTTAATATCAATAGCCTTACTAATATTATCTCTAAGCAACATAGGGCTATCTGTAAACTCAAGAAGTTTTTTCATAGACCCTTGTTCACCGAACAATGACTTGTATCCTGATAAAGTTTTAGCTCGAACCGGATAAGATACAAGTGTTGACCCAAGTTCAACAGCAGTCCTAATAGGTCTTAACAATGTCTGAGCTGCCCTCGCTGACAACAAGTTCCTAAATATAAAGTTGCTCTTAGTTCTATCAAACTCAAATTTTAATGCGTCAGATAATGTATACGATATGGTGTTAATCAACTCTATTTTACTATCACCAACTATTTTCTTTACACCTGAAATAGTGTTGTTGATATCTTGTAGTGCATTAGATAAGAAATAATCACGCCCAGTCTGCTCTATACCTGATATAAATAGCTTCTCAAAGTTAGTCATAACAGCCCCCACATTTTCGCTTACCCTCTCTTTACCAGTACCAGCAGTTATCCTCACGTTATTATTCTCTGAAGATGAGGTTGGTGCAATCTGACTTTTACCTTTGTCAAGTCTAACTCTCATCATATGGAATGGAATCTCCTTGAATGAAGCACCACTAAGCTCATTAGCAAACTTTTGTTTTGGTGTAATTTCAGATGCCTTGTATGCCATCACATCATCAAAGAATGCTTTCTGATTTTTGGTAAAGAACTTACCATCGTTAGCCATGTAGCTATCATATACCGCCTTAGGATCTACATTACCATCCTTATCTTTTGGTAGGCTATCCCAGATTTCCTTAATGATATCTAATTCAGACTTACCTAATCCAATTGATTTGAATACAGATGGTTTACCAGATGAGTAGTTATCTCTCATTGCCCTGCTGTTAAGTATCTCCTTAAACCAATCCCGTTTGCCTATATCCTTAACGTCCTTATTCTTGGAATCAAACTGAGCCATGTACTCCTGTAGGTATGTGGTTAGCATCCCTATCTTATGCATATCCTTAGAATTCTTTAATAGATCAAACTTATCAATCTTATACTTATTCTTAAGCTTTAAGAATTCATTGTATCCCTCTCTGTTAAACTTCTCAAAAGATGAAATAGCCCTATTGAATGGAGATATAATTAACTTCTGTAGTGCCCCAACCTTAGCACGACCCATGCCAAGAAGACCTTCCCAGAATGAGCTCTCTTGTTCAGCAAGTTCTTGTCTACCTTCCTCTGAGTTCTTGTTAAACTTAGATTTGTTAATTTGTTTAGCGAGTGGATCAAGCCCACTACTTGTATAAGCTTTTGAAACAATAGGCGCAAATCTAGATACATCAATCTCCCCATTGCTAATGTTCTCTAGCAAATCATTCAAGATGAATAGCTCCTCAGGAGATAGACTCTCAAGGTCAGCATCGCTAAGCTCTAGGTACTTACGAATCAAATCGTTTTCTACATTACTAAAGTCTCTGCTTACCTTTGGTCGCTGATTCTTTATCTCAGCAATGAAGTCCTTCTTTATATGAGTGATTTCTTCTTTATATCTCTTCTCTAACTCAGCTTGATCCTTACCAACCATATTGATTAGGTCATCATAATCCTTCTGATTAATAGCTTCGTTCTGTAGTAACTGGAATGCTTTTCTCTTAAAGGAGTTGATGTCTTTTATTAAATTCCTGTACTCTTCTACACTGCCTACTTCATTAAGCTGTATACTTTCATACTTCTTCTCAAGAGCCTCTAATGTTTTGATAGCATCGAACTCTTCAGATACCTGATAGGACAACATCTCATCAAGCACATCATTCATCTCCCCATAGAATGGGGTTAGGTTGTTTAAGAAGTCAAGTGCTTTCTTATAGTCTTGTATTCTATCTAGTGGGATGTTCTCAGGGTTGATAGACGTGAACTGTTTGACTACGTTAGTCATTGAGGTATGGTTTCTAGACCTAGCCTGACGCTGTAGCTTTCTTAGCTCATCCATGTCAGCAGCATAGTTTGCATTGTCGAATACTTTCTCAATGTATGCAAGCAACCTATCTACCATGATAGGATTATTTAGATTGACCTTACTAATTCTATTTACTATGGTCTTAGTTTGAGCAGTCGTTATAACTCCTCCATCTTCAAACATACGTATGGCATCAGCTAATGCTGCTCTCTTCTCGTTAAGGTCACCAGTAACTTCCTTTGCTAGTTTTATCTGTTCCTTAATGATTCTATCTCTTTCCTTAGCTAAATCAACGGTGATTGTTACAACGTCTTTCTTCTGGCCCAATACCTTCTTAGCACTAGGAGCACGCTTCTCACGCTTCTCAAGCTCCTTGTTTACATTGCGGACCATAGCCTCACGCTGTACATCAGTAGCGTTCTCATATACCTTAGTGCCCTGTAAGTAGTTAATAGCATTTTTAATTGTATCTTCCTTAGATACACCACGTCTGCGTGACTTGGCTACTACACCCTTTTCACCGAACATGTTATTGAGTACTCTGTTATACCCAGGAGCAAACTCCTCAGTTACCTCAACCTTCTTGGCAGCCTTTGCTTCCTTACCTAATGCAGTGTCAATGGCTTCTTGAGTGAAGCCACGCTTCTCCAATACGTTTGATATCGCTTGATCAGACAAACCATTAGCACGTCCTAGATTAACTATTCTCTGTGCATCATTGCCAGGTAATTGAGATCTGCTTTTTACATTGCTAAGTTTAGTTATTACAACTCCTCTTTTACCAAATGTATTGTTAGATACTACTTCAGCAGAGTCTCCTAATAAGCCTTTAACATATTCAAACAACTCATTACCATCATATCCCTTTTGGAATACATAAATAAATTTGCCCTTCTCTCTCTTTTTTATTATGTAGCTTTTTTCTTCACCTCCATCGACAAAGTTTTTAGCACCATCAATGTCTCCTTTAAATCCTCTTGAACTTATAATAGCAGTTCCACCTTCCTTAAGATTATTAAATATGTCAAGAACAATGAAGTCCCTTACTTCTTTTGGAACTACATTCACTACATTCAAGGATACTATTCCATCATACTTCTTATCTATTTGATTGGCATCAGTATATTTTACTGGCCTAATTCCCTTCCATCTTTCTGGATTAATTTCTAATGAATCAACAGGCTTATCAAGGACCTCACTCATGGCATCAGTCCCTAATCCAAGCCCTGCTCCATAGTCTAGGACATCACCATCTACACCAATATTCTTTAAAATATTTGCAGCCTTTCTATAACTGCCCTTTGTAGTTGCAACTTGTGTTGATCCAGATGCCTTTGATAGTGCGTCATTTATTTGAGATCTTGATATACGCTTTGAGCTTGGAGTATCTACGTCTGAAGGCTCATTAAATTCTGCAACTTTTGGAATTGAACCTGCGCTTGATGATACATTCTTCTTCTCAAAGTTACTTTCTTCAGCCTTTCTTGATACCTGCTCGCCTGACTTATTATACTTAACATAACTATCAGTTACATTACTTGATTGGTAAAATTTAGTAGGCTGATATATCCCATTTATTTTGGATAGAATAGACCACCCAAATGAAGGGTGATGGTCTATAGCACCTGCTTTTGTTTGAACTATTTGAAATGTTTTAGGATCAAATTCAACCACGTTAATTATCTCTCCTCCCTTTACACCATCATTAAGAGGGTCCATTATTCTTTTAAAAAACTCTTCTTTGTTTTTTATACCTATGGCCTTTTGGAAAGTCTTGTCTGCTGATATAGCATTGTTGAGAGCCTTCCTTAAGTTTGGAGAATAATTATTTTTAATATCTAATAACTCTACTATTTTTTTAGGGTCATCCTTAAACGAATCAAAATTAGAGATGTCTTTCCCATACTTGTTTTTAAATGCATTGAAAGCTTTTTTATTAGCCTTTGAATTAATTGTTTTATTAAATACATCAATCAATTCAGCATCACTCATTATATTTTTATCTATAACCAAGTTCACAAGTTCTGCAAACGTGTGCTGCTGAAACTGCCAAGACTCAGATAGTGTACCTGAGTGTGGTGCAAACAAGGATGCGTCCCCTTTTATTGCATTACGTGCGAAGGATTCTGCTTGTGCCTTGGTATTGAATGCGGCTAGATTAGAAACGTCTCCTATTTTCTTGTCCTGTAAAGACATCATGTATGGCACATAGTTTTTGCCACCCATCATATTTATACTAAGACCATTTCCCAAGTCAGCAATCCCAGCAGTAGTGTAGTCATACATATTGGTGACAAACTTTCTTCCATTAAAATCTATCATGTCGATATCCTCGACTAAATCTCTGATGAAAGACCTATTATCATTCGCTACACTAGGAGCTTCTTTTACATCTAAACTGCTTCTTGAAATAAAGTTAAATGTACCTACCTCACCTCCACCATTTAGTTCTATATCTTCTCCTTTGCGGATAGACTCAGATATGGTATTGAAGAAGTCGACTACATCCTTGGTGTTCTTAGTATCCTCAAAAGGTTTGAACTTACCACCTGTAATCTTAGATATAAACTCATTAATTAACGCAGCAACCTTCTGCATTGTACTTACAGATACATTGGTTTCCTGCTGCTCTAACATACCGGTTAACTCAGCCAAGAACTCCTCGTGGTTTACATCTAGAAGCTCTCCCGTATTAGGGTCTACATACCTATCAGCAAAATCATTTAGCTGCTTGTTTGCATCTGCCTTAAGTACCTTAGATAGTCTTGTTCTAAAATCATTGAACAAGTTTGCATTGTCTCCAAATGTATTTATTAGTATACCATGAGCAATCTCATGAGCTACTGTTCTAGAGTTTGCCTTAGAAAGGTTGATATCAATCCTTCCTGTCGTATTTCCATCAGGAGTTGTATCACTAAAGAAGTTTCCTCTAGATCCTGCTACCCCACTTACTTCTGACATGGCAGCATTGTAGCTACCCTCATCTTCATGTATTACAATATCAAAATTAGGTAAGATAGACTTCAATGTATTAATAGCCTTCTTAGCTGTATCAATAATCTTAACTCTTGTATTTGCAGACTCCTTATCTTCTGGTGTTGTTGCCTGCTGAGATCTTGACTGAGTTCTATTTCTCAACTCCTCAACATCAGTATCACTTGAGATTGATATACCAGCGGATACAGTAGGTGCAGTCTCCTCCTGTGCAAGTAACTGCTCAAGTAAGGATACCTCTCCATCTAAGTCTAGCTCCTGAGTAGGTTGTTCTAATGCAGCTAGTTCTGTGTCATACTTGGCATTTATAAACTCACCTACAGTTTGATCGCTACCTACTGAATAAGCTTCATTAAGTCCTTCTTCATCGTAAGCACTGAGCTCCTCCTGTCTTCTGCTTTCAATGTCATTTATTTTTTCTTGACCTTCTTGGCTAACGCCTTGAGGTTCTGCTTGGGGTTCTCCTTGCGCCACTTCTTCGCTAACTGTGGCTCCTGGCTGTACAGGTACTTCACCTGCTGCTTGCTTTTGAATGGCATCTTCTGATAGTTTAGTTAGTTGATTATTAATTTCGTTTACTCTATTACGCTGAGGTACTGTCAATGCTTGATCCTTGCCCTCAATCTGACGTTCCAAGTCACGCTTCTCCTTAAGCAAGTTCATAGCCTCCTTCTTACCTTGCATGTCAAGGTTCTCAGGTAATGAGTTGAATAAGCCTACAGAATTTCTGTAATTATTAAGTATGTCTTTTCCTTCAGCAGCAGTAATCTCACCATTATTAATTCTAGTCTTAAGTCTAGCAACGAATCCCTTCTGAATGTTTGAGTCGTTCGCCATCTTTTCAAACATAGCAAACTGAGAATCATCCATACCTAAGAATCCCTTGCCAGTATAGGCGGCAGATACAGATCCAGGTATACTTAATACACCAGCCCCAATACCTTCCTGTAAACTAGCCTTACCAACCTGCTCAATAAACTGAACTACAGAATCAGGAGTATCAAACATCTCCTTCTCCTTAGCCATGTTATAAATTTCTTTGATGCCAATAGTAGCTACTTCCTGTAACGCACCTGTCTCAGCCTCAGCTAGGAAGCCAGCTCCTAGAGTTAATGCTCCTCTTCCTACAGCACTATCAATCTCGTTCTTAATTACTTCACCGAATGTTTTATAACTAGCACCTTTACCTACCTTGCCTAGAGCCTTAAGAACTAAGCCATTCAAGAAGCCTTTCTGGTTTAGTAAGTTACTTAAGCCAAGGCTTTCTAGTACACCAACAGCTACTGCAATAGGACCCTTAACAAGGTACTTCTCATTCTCTGATACGTCTGCAAACTCAGGGTCGTTAGCCATCTCAGCATCTATACCTGATAGCACTTGAGTCCCCATCAATACTGTTCTTATTAATGGTCCACCTGCCATAGCTGGTATAGATGATAATGTGCCAAGCAAGGCCCCTCCGACAAGTGTCTCTTCAATCGACCTGTAGTAATCAGCAGAAACCCCTGATGATTCCATAATCGTCTTAGAAGCCTTATCTAAACCACCTATAATCTCTCCCTTTACACTTTTCTTTCCTGCATCTATAACTCTATTCTCTATCTTAGCAAGGGTTTTAGGATCAAGCTTATTAGCCAATGATATAAAGTCTTCACCTTCAGTAACATTTATGCCTTCTTTCTTGGCTTGCTCAATGAAGTTTTTCTCATAGTTTTCTGGACTCATTATTGGTAATCCAGTAAGTGAAATTATCTCCCCTATAAAATCAATAGCTACACCAACCTGCCCTTTGGCCTCTTCATAAATATACTTGTTAGCAAAGGCATTTAAACCAGCACCATACCAAGTCCCTTGCTGAGCTTTCATCTCAGTGTACTTTCCTATAGACTTATTTAATTGCTGACTTCTCTTTGATAAGTCCTCAGTATCTTTTGCAAATGCTTGAAAGTCTGTGCTAAACTGATCCGCTCTTGATATAAAGTCATTTACTCTAGCAATGTAAGCTGGATTATTTCTTTGCTGTACAGGAACACTTTCTAGTTGTGCTTTCTCTGCCTCTAGTTTATTCTGGGCCTTAACAAACTCAGCGTTTCTTGCCAAGATTTTTGTCTCCTCTGCATTGATGCTTGCTAGAGACTCATCAAGTTCCTTCTGAGATACAATCTTTTTATTAGCGTCTGTATACTGCTTCTGTAAAGTAGATAAGTTCTTTACAGTAGTGGCACCCTTTCTTAAAAATGCATTTAGCTTATTGGCTTCAGCCTCCCTTTCCTTGTTGTCTACAACGTCTAAAGAAATATAAATGGACTCTCCAGATGGAGATGTAGCCATCATGTAATCTCCAGCTCTAGTCTCCTCGAACTTAAATCCTAGTGGACCGAACTGATACTTAAGTTGTGGTACAACATTCTCTTCAGTCTTACCTATAAGTTCTGGCTTAACAGCAGATAACTGCTCCTCAACAAACTTAGGAAGTGGTGCTGTCTTCTGTTCAGGCAATGGCTTTCCTGGCTGGAACTGAAACTCAGTACGTGCTGGTAGCTTCTGCTCCGGGACCTTTACCTCAGGCTTAGCTGTGGCAAACTCAGGGGTATCCTGTACAACCTGACCAGTACGTGGGTCAAACTTTGTAAGCTCCGAACCACCATCCACAAATGGTGATACCGTATCTTTTTTTTTTACTGGCTCGGAAGGTTTCTGTGCTACAGGTCTTTCAGCAGAAGATTTACCTGCTGGGAATAACTCAGGGAACTTCGAGTTTACTACATTCCAGTCTCCATTATATTTAGGGTTGAGATAGGTCCCAACATATTCTTTTAAAATCTCCTTATCAACTCCAGACAATTCAGGGAACTTTGAATTAACTACATCCCAATCACCGTTGTACTTAGGATTAAGATAGGTGCCAACGTATTCTTTTAGTAATTGCTCTTCCATTTTTTATTTATTATCTGGATGGTAGTGATGTTCCTGATTGTTGTCCACCTGTATTTAAGAATGATCCAGGGATTAATCTCTCAAATTCAGTGTTAATTACTTTATCAATTACATCTGCATCAAATCCTCTTCTACCTTCTAGTGAAAGAGGTACTTTTTTTATATCGTAACTTACCACTAAGTTATTATTATTATCTGTTACAACAACTAGGTTTTTACTTTTTACATCTTCTGGATCAGTAGCCATTGTTTTTACTTTATATTTAGCAGAAGTAGATGGACTAGAACTGAATAGCTTTTGTAAATTTTCTCGTGTAGTTTCTACGCTTGGCTGGAATACTGTTGATGGGTAATCCCCCTGTTTAAAAGTTTTAGATATATTTATTAAATCATTTTTAACGCCTTGCTTTTTTGACTCAAAATCTCCACCACTAGTAGTTGGTGCCGCCTCACCTTTTGGTTGTGTTGGGTAATTGAATGGATCCTCCTTCTGAATATCATCAAGTCTAATATCAATTAGCTCTGTCATATAATTTATAACAGCATTCTTTTGCTCTTCATTTAACTCTGGTTCATAGTAATTTGTAGCAGGGTTAAACTTTAATTGAATTACATTCCCTTCTTTCCCAGATATACTTGATACATAAGGTCTTCCCTTATCGTCTTGAATAAGGTTCTCAGTAAGTATCGAAGTCATATTAAATGGATTTGAAAATACACTTTTCAAAGAAGTCTTAATAATTTCTTTATATTCAGGACTATTTTTAATACCCTCCTTGGTAATTAATTTTCCTTGAACTCTACTCATTTCAGCAATAGTAGTTCTAACATATTTGCCCATGCTTTTACTAATTGAATCAGCAGCAGAATCAGCATCAAAGTAATCTACTTTGGTATCCTGGATCTTCCTTAGGAAACTAGCTGTAGCAATTGTCTTACCAACCTTCATTACACCCTGGTTCTCAGGATCAGGCTCCATTAGGCCAACATTAACACTAAAGTTTCTTGGGTCAATAATAGCAGCAGACTTAGAGAAGTCAGCAAACTGCTCAGTGTATGCCATCAAGTCCATCTCAATTTGTTGAGACTTATTCTTTGGATCATTACTTATTAGTCTATCTCTCTTCTCCTTAAATGTATTCTGGAAGTTCTTAATGACACCAAACAATTCATCAGTGCCATCGTTTAAGTTCTGTCGCATGACAGTATAGTCCTTCAACTTCAACATGCCCTGCTTAAGCAACTTATCCTGCAATAGGATTGCCTCTCTTGCACTATCTGCATAGTTTAGGGTCCATGTATTCAATCCCTCATGTGCACCAACAGGAGCCTCAGCCACCTTCTTGAGATTATCTCTAGTAGCCTGGTCGATAGCTGCCTTCTTCTGTTCACGGATTTCAACTCCCGTTTGGATCATGTCAGTAATACCCTTACCAATCTCTGCCCAGTTTACAAAACTGTCAGCCTGCCTCTCAGCGAATTTGTAGTAGCTTGCCATATCTTAAAATCCTCTGTAAAATGGAGATTGCAAACCTGTATTGAACTGAATGTTACTAAGATTATTAGGAGCTAAGTTAGAAGTACCAACTCTAAATCCTTGTTGTGCTGGTGCTTGAACTACATATTCTTTATTACTTCCAAACCCTAAGTTATTTAATTCTCTAATTAACTCAGGTCTATCAGCCAAATAAGATTTCTGCTCAAAATCAGTCATGTCTGCAATCTTAGCCAAGTCCTTATCGTATCCCTCCATTCTTAATAAAGCCTGATTAAATGGCAAAGCCTTACCATCTGCATCTTTAAATCTTCCACCTAAAGTACCACCCTTAGCAGCCTTGTCATACTCCCTATTAAGTTTCTGTAGTTCTCTAGCACCTTCATTTTTCTTATATAATTCAGCTCCTTCCATGTACTGCTGACCTGCACTTGCTAATGATGAGAACGCTCCAGTTATAGCAGCATCACTCTGCGCACCAAATTGAGCAGCAGCAACCTGTGCACCTTCTGCCTGAGCCAACTCAAGGTTTGCTCTTTGAGATGCAAGTCTAGCTTCCTCCTGTGCAGTAAGCCCTTCTAGCTTCATAAGCTCTTCGCCCATAGCCCCAGCTATCTGTCTCTGCCCTTCTTGCTGAGCCATCTGAACACGGCCTGCGGTTGCAGCAGCTCCACGTTCACTCTCTCTTCCTGCCTCAATAGCCTGAGCACCTGATGATAACATCGCTTCACGCTCAAGTTCATAGGCTTCTTTTGGAAGACTAAGTCCTGCAAACTTATTTGCAGTCAGCTCATTCATAGCTCTTTTAAAAGCTAATTCTGATTCTTTTTTTGCGTCCTTAGCAAATCCAGCTGCATTAGATGCCTGTTTAGCAGAAGCCCCTGCGCTTGCTAGTGATGTTGATATAGCAATAATTGCTCCGGTCTCTAGTCCCATGTTACAATACTTTTATTAGTTCTGTGGAATTTGTGCATCCCTTTATGAACCCCATGCCCACAAAGAGATCAATCAAATATTTATTATTATTGTTTGAGAAAATATACTTAGCCCCCTTATTCTCACAAATTTTAGTTAATGTAAAGATAAGAAGATTTAATGCCTCTTTTCTTGTTGGCTTCTTTCTGTACTCCTTGTTGGATACTATCCACTCAACCCAAGCAACCTTTGCGTTCATGGTGTAAATAAACCCAGCACATACTGGCTCATCACCATCGAATACAATTAGACCACCAGTGCCATCATCAGGTAAGAAGTCCCTGCTAGGGGGATTCCATCCCCATCCTTGCCACCACTTTACTAGGATGTCATCGTAGTCATTTGCATTTAGTTGCCTTACTAAGATCCCCATGAATGCAAATTTAAGGATAACTTTTCATTACTTCAGACTCAACTGCAAATAGCTCAACCTTAGTAGTGCTGTTGTTCTCTAGTGTAAATATACAATAATGTCCTAGTACACCATGAGACTCAGCTACGGACCCCTTAATATACATAAAGAACGGGTCAGTTATTGGAGGTATACTACCCCCAGCGATTAATGCATTTACAACTATCTTGTTGTTCCCTGTTAAATAGTCTACCACAATGCTTGTAATCTGACCACATAACACCGGTGTGCTGTAGCTAGGAGGTAGGCTGTAGTATAGGTAGTCCCCTACACTTACGATGCTTCCAATCTCAGTCAAGTCAGGAGCTATAGGAAACAATACCTGTAGTGATGATGCGCCTCCTACTATGTTCTGACTTAAGCCAATGCCATTCACTGATCTAAGCGCATACTCTGATGGCTGTGCTGGTACCGTACCTGCGTTACGTACAAATGCAAACCATGATGCCTCCTTCTTCTCATACCAAGCAGACTCAATGAAGCCTGAGGTTTGAATGTCTGTCTCCATCAGCGTTGCCCAGCTTTGATTACCCTCTAAATTAAGAGTCTTAAATATCTTATTCTCAAGAGGGGATACGTTGAATACGCTCTGAAGCCTAGAGTTATACTGAGTTCCATAGAAGTTATTCCTGGTCTCATTCACATTGTGACGATACAAGTTCCCTCCCTTAAATGTATAGAAGTAGTTGTTCATCCCAATCATGTAGTCAGGAATGAAGGAGTAGAATGATGGCCACCCCTGGGCCGATTCGCTATATGATAGTGTATAGTTTGCCATAGTTATTAAGGACAAAATCCGAATAAAATAATTACGCCATTGGAATCCACTTGATACCACTCATATAAGCCTGCATCATTAGTCTTATAGTAACCTGCACCAAGTTTAAACTCACCATTAGGGTCACTAAAAACTAAATCATACAAACTTAAATTACCCCCAGACCCAGTAACGTGAGCCACGTAGTATGTTTGGTCAATAGTATCAGCACAAGCTAATGCACTACTTGCATTAATAGTGCTAGATGCAAATGATGTCAACGCAGCTGGACATGATACTGAAACATCAAATACAGTTCCTGTGCATGGACCAATAAATGTTAGGTTTATAATAGATGGAGATGCAGTTGTCTTTGGTATAACCATCACACAATTACCAGGCCCTGAACCAGTCAACGCCATTTGACCCGAAGTTACAGTTACACTAATTGCAGTTCCTAATGGAACAAATGAAGACCCATCATATTGAAATTCATTTAAATTATATGGTGAGCCAGAAACAATTGTACTACTACAAGGACTAGATGAAGATCCTATATAAGTAGGTAGGCTTGGTGTACCTTGAAGCCACCCAAAAGAAGGTGAAGATAATCCATTATATGCAATACTATCGTACACTGCTAATATTCCATCTGGAACACTTTGAGGATCAAACTCAATAATTACTGCTCCAATATCTGTACCTAAATCAGTATTAAGATAATATATGCCCTGACTTCCACTTTCGCTTATTGTACCACCACAAGGGACAGCACAAGAAGGGCAAGTTTGCTGAGGCAATAGCACTCCTGATACTTGCTCTCTTACTATAGCTCCATCAGAGTAGAACCCATTTGCAGCGACTGTAGTTAGCGCAGCATTTGAGTATACCACGGTAGCACTGCTAAGTGATGGGGCATCTAAATAGTATGTTGATGATGTTGCCATATTAACTTGGTTCTTCTTCGCAGCCGCAGCATGCGTCTTGAGTAGTTGTATTAGAATAACAAAGAGTTACAGGCAATGAATTTCTGTAATCCCAAATTAGATAAAGATAATCACCACTGCTAGGCACAGTAAATGAACCTGAGAATAATCCTGCACTACCTGTTATTGGTGAAACCAATGAAGATGCTGCAAGTAAGTTTGAAATACCTACAGAAGTATTTGGATATAAGGTATTACTACGCAAATATCTAAACTTATCTTGACCTAATACAAAATCAAATGTATCAAAATCAATCTTATTCGATATAATCTGTAAGGTAGATCCTCCCGTTGGTATACCAGAACTTCCCTCTGGCCCATTTATTGTATCGTATTGAGATACCACTGGACTTGAATCATTTGTAGCAAATGTAACAAGAGTAGACTGCAATGGTGATACAAATGTTCCATCAGTATATCTGTACTGATTATGGATAAACTTGCCTGCATCAACCACGCTAGTCAATGTTACATTAACAATTGTAAGTGTCTCTTCTACAGGACATCTAGGTGTTACAGTTATCTCAAGAGGATCTGCTGCTGTTATTGTAACTGTGGCTACGTTAACATTATTCTTGTCCTTATCAAACTGCAATGACCCTGACTCATCTACAAGACCAGAAGTTTCAGTAGCTCCATCGTAAGTTACCGATATAGTAAACTCAGCAGTAGAAGAAGGTGAAACACTATATGGTATATTAACAACACCAATTGGCTGACCTAAGTCAACGCAATAAGTAAATGTATCACCACTTGGGATAGTAAATGTCTGACCAATACCACATGATAAACAATCTAATGGTCTAGGCAACTCTTGAGAGTTAGTACTTAGAACATACTCATTTAGATACGGATCAAATCCACCAAGCTTCTGAGTGTTGAATGACTCAATAAACTCATCTCTAAACCAAGTCCTCATGCCCATCTCAGATATTACAGCAAGGTCATTCCCTCTCAATTGAAGTACTGCACCACGCTTTACATCAGTAAAGAATCTATCGTATCCCCACTGAACATAACTCTCTGGATGAAAGCTAATACCAAACTCTTCTGTTCTAGCAATCTGTGTACCTAGTATCTCAGGCACTGATGAGATAGCTCCTCCACCTGCTGAGTCAGAAATCAAATTCTTACTAGCAAGCACATAAGATATCTTATCCTCCTGTAGCACAAGCACATCTGTCTCACGTCCATCTAGTATGAAGATAGGACCAAATGCTACCTCAAGATACTTGAAGTTAAGTAGACCAAGATTAAACTCGTTCAGCTTATTTACATTAGACTCAAAGTTATAGACACCACTATAAGTAATGTCTGCAAATCTTCTGATTCTTCTGTAGTCCTGAGCAGCTACAGCAGTTACTCTGTTACCAAAGGTAAGTGTCCTACCAATAATTGAGTCAAGAATCTTATAGCTCTCCGCTCCGTTACCGAATGCAAAGCAGTTGAAGAAATTAGTGTCAATTATTGCTGGTAGTAATGCTGTCTGAGTCTGAACATTCCCTCCGTGGTATCCATTTACAATTGGGAGAGACAAGTCATTCTCAAAGAATACATCAGGCAAAGCATCAGATGGCTCAGTCTCAAATATAATTATGCTGTCAGCTCTGAATACTTCAAAGGTAGCAATGATAGTAGACCTTCTCTTCTCTCTTGCAAGAGTTCCTGTACAACGAACAGTACCAGATATAACTAGTGACAACTCATTTGTCGTTGTGTTTCTAGCAAATCGATACTTGTTGGTACATGTTGCAGGATCAGAAATAGCATCTGTTGCTGATCCTGGAGGATAATCATAGACTCCAGTAATGTATTCATTATCAATCTCGCATCCATCTCCACCTACATCTTGAACACCCTCATTGAGAACTACTTGAACATTGTCTCCCTCAAACCAAGACACCATGTTGTCATAGTCCGCTGATGCAATCATGGTCTTCTCTAGGGTATAGATTCTTGTCTCGCAATCTCCATTACCCTTACCAACACCAAGTCTTTGGAACTTCAGGTTTATCTTTATTCTACTACCAGCAGGTACAGTATAATCAACCCAAGTAGTGCCATTATAGACATTCATTGGATACTTTAGGATTGGATAATCCCCACCGTTATTCTCATCTACTTGAATAGTACCTGGAGCAATAATATCGTCCTGCTCCTTAACTACAGAGAAGTTATTTGGAAGAATCTTTATGTATACACCAGCAGGTACAGGAATATTTACGCTTGGATCTAGCTCACTTGGAATCTCAATAAACCCCTCTACCTGAGATTCTTTCTCAAGCACAGTAGTATACACGCAATTTTGTGTAGGTCCATTAGTATCAGCCTTCACAATCAATCTATCACCCTGCTGAACCTTCCTAGCATTCTCGCCCTCAAGCAAGAAGAACACGTTATTAGTCAGCGGATCATTAAAGAATATGCTGCTATATATTGTATCGTAGTTTTCCTCATCAGGCTTAATCACAAACTTATATCGTGTTGCCCAATAAGGCACCTTCTGTGTTGGTGGTATAGTTACTTGAATAGAGTTCTTAGTATCCGATGCTGAGCATGGTACATGAACCGTATTGTTTGGACTAACTAAAGCAGTTGTTGATCTGTTAAAGTCATCCATGTAAACAATCCCAATCTCATACCCTCTGTTGCTATGTAAGCTTCTCGGAGAGTTAATCTTTTGATAGAATGCATTAACAGCATTATACTGATAGTACTCATACACGCTAAATGTAGGCGTAGTAGTATCATCAACATACCTCATTGCAAGCAACTGAAGACCAATTGATTGACTAGCTGGAGATGTTATAATACCAATCCCCTGACCAGCAGCACTGATACCGCTTTGGTATTTATCCAATGCATCTAAGTTCTGTAGCAGTGAGCAGTTAAACTGATCCGTAAATGTAGTGCCATTACAAGAGTCAACTACAGGCTCTATGTTTGATGATATGCCTATCGCATCTTGAAACTCAACACTTGTTGCCAACTCATACACTGAAGCATATGATCTAGGCAAAACAAATGAGAAGTTGATAGACGTGCTATCTGTTGTTTCTGAAGGGAACGGAGTATCTCCAGCAAACCCTTCATGCTCAAATGTTATATCGGCTGTAATAGAGGCCCCTGTGACAAGTTCAAATGGCGAAAGGTCTAAGTATACCACCGCTCCTGGAATCGTTTGAGGAGGGCCAAAATTATAGGTCCCTGAGCCAAGCGAATCTGTTACCTCAGTAGTTCCAATCTCCTCTGATATCAAATCAACAGAATACTCTAAGTTAATAGGATTACCATTGACATCTATCATGTCGTACCCCTCAACATAGTTACCATACATGAGTCTGTTACCCATGATGGTCTGTGCCTTAGCAAGCAATGGTACGTTGTCGTACAATCTTAGCAGCTCACTTTCAGGAAGGATGGTAAATATCTTACTATTTGTAAATGTGTATGTACGGTTAAGGTTGTCCGCTAGTCCAAGGTCTGCCTTGTTAAGCTTCTCAATAACCTTAATTACATTGCTAGTGGTGTCCTTAAATAGCAAGTCAATGCCAACCACAAGCGGTCCGCCTGTATTGTAAGTTACTCTAGCTGCATTAAACTGGTTCTGCATACCCTCATTCAGGTAGCTGTTAATGCTAAAGTCAAACGGCTTAGGCTGAAACGCAGGAGCAGACCACTGAGATGTAGCAGAGTATTCTCCATCCTCATATAGGTATCGATACGCAAAGCATATATACCTGTTCTCTAGGAAGTCATTTTGATTCCCTGTGTTGATTAATGTAACACCAGGAGACTCTACCGGTGGTCTCTTAATAACAAGAATAGACTCAGCACTAAACTGGTCTATGTTACCCACAGGATCAGGGTAGTTCTTTAATCTGTTTATGAACCTTGGCGGATTGTAATCATCCGTGAAAAATATCAAGTCATCAATAATATTTATCCCTGTGATAAGATATCCTGGGTTAAAGTTTAGAGTGGTATTATCACCATCTCCATCGTTGATGCTAATCACGTGGTATGTCAATATGTTGTTGTACACATTGAACGATACAATCATATCAAGCTTACCAGTAGCACCAACACCAAAGTTGGAGTCATGAATAAACCAATAGATAGTCTCACTTGTATTATCGGCTATAGTACCAATACATCTAGCTGAGGAACTAAGCGGTGTACCATCAACATACTTAATTGTAGTCAGCCTGCTGTTACCCTTAGTATTTTCAATGACACCAATCTCAGAGTTCTCTGTAGATCCCATGCGAATATTAAGCGCATCGATATACTCTCCATCAGGAATGAGTCGTTCATCAACGACTTTATTCATTCTCCCAGCTATGAAGTTTCTTGTGATATTCGTCATATTATTTCAACCACTTGTCCATACCACGTAGGTTCATCAATAGTCTACCCGGATGAATGTTGCTTATTCTTATTTTAGCATTTCTTAAAAGCGAAGACTTCTCTCTTCTAGCACGAGCCACAATGTATTCTTGGACACCAAGCTTGGCATTCAGTATTTCGTATTGAATGTACGCATAAATAAATTTTTCAAACAATTTATTTACACTTACACTTGCATCGTCACCATTCTCCATGCCATCAGATACATACTCTAATATCACAGACTGATCATACATGTCTGAGTTGAAGTTAATCACACCACTCTTGGCATCTATATTAAATGTAGGGTTGAAGTTAGCAGTCTCATTATTAAGACCATATCTAGTGCCAATGCTATAATCAAAGTACCATTCACCTCCTCCTAAATCCCATCCCTCCTGACCATTGTATCTGCTCTGAGGATTTAAGTAGATGCTCTTCTTAGTACCCTCTAATCTCTGCAAGTCAATATCAGAGAACTCAGGAGACAATGCATTGCCCTGGTTGTCAAACAATATCTTACCAGTGTTGTCTTGCAAGTACGCCTTAGCAGAAAGAACCTGAATGTTCTCAGTCAATGGTCTTAGGTACCCATCCTTGTATAGGTTGACCCTAACCCAGTTGACATAGTCTGATGGTAGAATATATTTAAGCGTATCATCCACAGTTAGCTCAAGAACTTTTATTTGCTTAAACGCATCATAGTTTAGTTCTTGTATTGCTCTCTTGGCATGGAACAAAATTTTATATCGCTCCTCATTATTTATCAAGGAGTGGTTACCAGCGTACATCAACATAAAGTTGTTGACAATGTCCTGTAGACTAACATACTGATATGACCCCCAGTTTGCATCCTTAGGAGTCACACCATTATTTTCGTAGTATTTTTCTTGAGTTATGTATGCCATGATTATACAGATTGTTTTTGTTCTTCATTGCCTCCAAACTGAACCGCCTCAATCTCACGAATAGACATACCAGCGTACTGAAGAATCTTTGACACAAGTTTTATCTCATCCTCAATAGGGACTTCAAAGTCTTGGTATCCTAGACCAGGAGACTGATTGAACACTGGCTCACCATTGGTTAGCGTAGTGAACGTCCACTTAGGATCTTTAGGATATCTGAAGTAGACAGCATCCACCTCGTTAGCAAGATTAATCGTTGATGGGTATACGGTAAGTATACTACCCTCCTGAGTATAAGCAGGATATGTTTCTGTTGGAGCAGTCAAGTTAGAGTTAACCAACATTGTAATCTTACCATGAGTAACCTTCTCTGCTTCACCCTTGAATACCCTAGTAGCACCAGATGCATCGTAACAAAGTATCTTGTTAATCATAAAGTAATCAAACCCAGTAGTTGTTACCGATGGTAGATAGAATCTATTTGAAGCCGCAGTCACCTGAGTAAGAGTAGATGTAGTAGCAAATACTTCAATAGCTTCCTCTAAAGCCTTTCTAATATCAGCATAGTCAGTACCTGAAACACGAGCGTTCTCCTTATTGATAGTATCGTTGTAGTCAGAAAAGTACTCCTCAAATATCTCTAGCTGAGCCTGCTTGGCAAACAGGTTAAAGTCAGAAGGTGAGATGTATCCGTAATTATTCTTGTTCAGAATTGCCAATACGGTATTTCGAACTGAGTTGATCATTCTAGTCTTTTTACAAATATAAACAAAAAAAAAGAGGGTGTTATTACACCCCCATTTTTGATCATCAAACTATGAAAAACATGATTACAAATCTAAATTATTTTCTAACATTTTCAAAGCATCGATACCATCATCTGTCTTTAGGAACTGAGCCACGGCAAAGTATGGGTCATCACCATAGGAAACAGTAAGCATCTTCTTCTTCACTGATGGTGTATTAAACCACACCTCCTTGTTGTTGTTTCTGAATGACAATAACTTGTTCTCAAAGAACACGTGAATATTTGCCTGAAGCTTTAGCATTGGATCACGTAGGATATTCAAGAATCCTTTTGGATCTCTCTTTGCGTAAATCAAGATGTCACGCTTAAGCTCAGATGTTGTGAACTTATTTGGGTCCTTACTAAACAATACTCTAGCGATTGTCTCAAGCTGATCAACACTAAGTTGACGTGCTTCAATCAATGCATCCACCTCAGATGTAAGTTGTTCTACTTCCTTAGCTGCATCTCTTTCATAATCAACCTGCATAAATGAGATACCATTTAGTGGGTGATAGTGAAGGAACTGCTGTAGGACTGGGTTAGTTCTTGGTACTGATAGGAAGCCATTCTCGAATACGATTGGCTCTAAGATTGCGTTGCCATCCTGCTCATCCTCAAATGGAGACTTCTGATTGATGGCGTATCTTAGTGGTCTGTTTACATTGTTGTCTTCATCAAAATAAAGTAGAGGATATCTCCTAGTATTTCTTGATGGTAGAGTAAAAGATAAAGGAGCAGAATCTCCCTTGAGTTTATAGACTTTGTCAGAACTTGTTGCTGATTTTTTCATTGGATATAATTTGATTAAAATTTAAAATAGAGGGAGTCAACCAAGACCCCCTCTGTTAATTATTACTTCTTCTTCTTAATAATAGGCTTCTTTACAGATGCCTTTACTGTAACCTTACCGCTCATCAACTCAGGAAGAACTCTAGTCTTTGTTGGAACTCCATACTTACCGAATGCCTCAGATTCAGATGACATTCTTTTTTGAGCAGCCGTACTGTATGCACTACCTCTTGGCTTAGATGCTCCTGTAAAAGGATTACCGCTACCAACAGATGGGGCCTTAGCTTTTACTACATTTTTCTTTGGACCTGGTCCCATTGCTTTCTTTGCCATTGTCTTGTTTGTTTTAAAGATTAAAGGAAGGGCCAATCGGCCCCTCCTATTATTTTAAATTAGGCTCCGTATCTGAACAATACAAAGTTGTTTGCACCTAGGGTACATACACAACGCTCAGACAAGAAGTTAACCTCCATTGCATCGAGATCGCTAGTCTGTGCACCACCGGCAGAACCTGTAATCCAAGTCTTGTATCTACGATCTTCAGTCTCAGAAGCTCTGTAACGAACGTGCAAGAATGGTCTCTTAGCGTTCTTACCCATAATCTGATCGTACACAGTGGTAGAACCAGCAGGTACCAATAGACCAGTTACAGTACCAGTTGCAGATGCCCCAGTAGGCAAGCCACCACGCAAAGTAGGATCGTTCAAGTACTTCCAGTCAGACTTGTAGAAGTCATAACCTCTACGGAATCCAGTGAATCCAAGATTCAAAGCCATCTTCTCATCGTTGTCGAATAGACCATAAGAAGTACCTCCAGCACCGTAGCTATTCTGAGCTGCCAACATATCGTCAATGTCAAAGCTGAATGCTCTGTTCAAGAAGATTACGTTCTCCTCGATAGATCCCTGCTTGTCAAGACGAGAGATGATGCTATCAAAGTCAGATAGAGTAGTTGGGTTACCACCACCCCATACGTTACCACGGTTGTTAACCACGTAGAAGATACCCTCAGAACCTTTGTTACCATAGATAGGGTTCAAAGCAGCGTTAGCTACACCAGACCCAGTCTCAGCAGGAACTGCTTCAATCATTGCAGTCTCAAGATAGTCTTCGAAACGTAGACGAGTCTCGTGCTCAGACTTCAAATACCAAAGGTATCCAGTCGCACCATTCTCGGTAGTTACTTCTACCCATCCAATCTGAGCCATGTCAGAACCAGATACTGCATACTTGTCTTTGATGATGATTGGAGAGTTGTCGAAGATTTCGTCTTCAGCTTCCAAAGACCCAATCATACCAACAGTTCCTTTCTTAAATTCAGAACCGTAAATCCATACAGAAAGTACAGCAGTTCCAGAGAAAGTCTGTCCACCAGCTTCGTAGTAAGCAACATCGAAAGTACCAGCAGTTGTGTTAACAGCGGTAACGATACCCTTGTTAGAAAGGCCTGTAGCATTGTCAGAAATGAATACAGTTTGGCCAGCACGGATAGCGATTGCAGTTACACCTGCATCAGAAACAGTGATGGTTGCAGAATCTGCCGCAGCAGCAGCAGAAGAATCGCAGTTCACATACTTAGTATGCAAACGACCTTGCTCAGCCCACTTGATCATATCAGAGTTGGAAGGCATTTCAGCTCCTACCATTCTTAGGAAGGAAGCTACGGTACGATTACCATAACGCTCGAATTCTTTTTCGTAGGTATCAGGTAGATACTGGTTCAAGAAATCAAAGTTGGTAATGTAGTTAGTTGATAAAGGCACCTGCTCAGCACTTGGCTGCAACTGGAACCCAGGAGTGTTTAATACTGCCATTGTTTTGTTTTTTTAGTTGTTACATTTTTTTAATACTGCGGATTTTTAGACCCCTCCCAGAGTCTGGCGCAACCGCCTTCACCTGCATTCCACCTTTATTAACAACCTCAGGAGCTCTACGCTCAGACATATTTATATTTTTGGTCTTACGTAAAACGTCATCGGTAGCATCCGCTTGCCCTTGCTCATAAAAGAACTTGGCAAACTTTTCAGGATTCATTGCGATAGACAAAGACTTGTGGTATCCAGCTGCATCCTTAATTAGTCCACTGTCATCCAAGAACTTATTAACAAAGTTCAATGGGCTTGACTGAGCACTCTTTAATTCAGAACCAGATGCCGGAGCAAATAAAATCTTCTTCTCGTTAATGTCGAACTCAAATCCTTTGAAGTCTTTACTAAAGACCTCCTCTGTCTTTTGGTCGAACCATCTACGCTTCCGATTACTTTCCTCCTCTATACTCTTTGACTGTTTTGTATACTGACGATAAGCCTCAAATTCTTCTTTCTCTTCTGGAGATAAGCCCATTCCACTTGACTCAAGCGGAAGCTTATATTTTTCTTTCTGAGAATTGAAATGTTTCTTAGCCTCGGCAATAGCTTTCTTTCTTGCAATCTTTACATGCTTAATCTTTGACTCATCATCTAGGTCCTCATCAAAGGTGTAATCCTCCATCAAGACCTCAATGTCCTCGTCATCTAGATTCTGCTGTGTATCTGCAAGGTACTCTCTAAGAAGTTGATTCTGATCCATCGCATCGTAATCCTTCCTAAGCTTTAGGAAATCATCAAAGCCACGGCCAGTATCCTTCTTGTAATTCAAATAAGCTGAAACATCCTCAGGCAATTCTTCATTGCTCTGTCTCTGATCCATTAACTCATCAAATGAGTTTATCTGCTTATTGTATCTCTTCCCAATATATGAAAGAACTTTTTCTTCAGATAGTTCTTCTTCTTGCGAAGTAGTATCCTGAACTCCATTGTCAATACTAGTAGTATCAATAACAAGTTCGTTTTGTAATTCTCCATTGAGTTCTTTTTCATGTTTCTCAAGTAGTTCTCTCTCTACTTCTTGTACACTTTTAGGCTCAACTCCTTCTAGTGATCTTACTTTGATTTCCATTTAATTAGATTTTATGTTACAAATATATATTTTTTTTTAACGTGGCTCAAACTCTGCCATGTCGAACCCATCGAGCGTATCCTCATTGGATTCAAAACTCAGTGGAGGTAAGTTGTTCTTCCTCTGATTAATCAACTTAGACTGCTCAGAATTCTGCTGACTAATTCGCTTAGCCTTAGAGTCCTCCTTCATCATATCTCTATCTGCAAGTGCGGTCTCCTTGACACCAGCAATCTGCATCTGATAGTTAAACTCTTCAGCCATCAACATTCTCTTTAGCTCAGCTTCTGCCTTTAGCTTCTCAATATCGAACGCAACCTCTGCCTGCTTAATCTGCATCTTGGATTGGGTATCCAACTGAAGCTGTTGCATAGCTACCTGAGCAGCAAACTCCTGAGACTGCAACTGCTGCTGAGCCATCATGTCCTGCTTCTGCATCATCATCTTCTCCTCTCTCTCCTGCTTCTTAACCCTCTTCATTTTAAGTAGCTGGTTAGCAAGTTTAAGATTCTTTAACTCCCTGATGTCAATAGCATCCTCAAGGTTGATGTCACCCTTAGACAATGCCATCTGTACGTTTGCCTCTAGCTGTGCTCTCTGCTCCTCATCAGGAGATATCTCAATGAAGATACCAAAGTCGTAGATGTACAGATCCTTAATGTCGTTCAAGATAGATACGTTGTACTTACCAATCTTATTAGCGAAGTCATCCTTAAAGTCAGCGTACTGCAAAATATCTGCAACACGATACGTAAGTGCCTCAGCAAGTGTGCGGTAAATAAATAGACCACTCTCAAGGATATGTCTAGTAGCTGTGTTAGAGTTAAGAGCTGCAAGCTTCTGTACACCAACCAATGCATTAGGGTCAGGGTTAGATCCATCTCTAGCCTCATTGAGACCAGTCACAGAACGAATCATATCTAGATAGTGATTGTAGTTAGCAATCAACATCTGAGTCTTAGCCGCACCTGAGTTAGATGTAAGCTGCTGAATAGGAACTCGTGCGTTGTTAAACTCACCATCCTGGGTATAGCTTCGACCAATAACACTACCTGTCTGGAAGTATAGTCTCAACGCATCCTCTGGGTTGTAAGCCGCACCTGTTCCCAAGTCAACCTCATTCAATCCATCCGCATCAATGAACACACCATCTGGTACCGTACGTGCAATGACCTGCTGTAGCTTCAAGTGAGTCAACTGAATCAAGTCAGCAAAAGGTATCATCCTTCTAACCAACGACTCAATAGCTCCCTTGTACATGCGTGGTGCACATGCCACATAGTTTGGTATAGCATGCTGAGAAGAAGACTTTGGTCTTACCATGTTCTCTGATAGCTCCCACTTCAACAAGAAGTTAGTGCCCATCACCATCACACCATCATACCAAACGTCAATTGTCTTCTCAATCTTCTCAAATTTCCCATCCTCCATCATCTCTACAGGAGGATTGAACTTGTCATCTTTCTCTATAATCCGACTGCCTCCACCCTCAAGTATCTTCTTCTTGTAGACCATCTTCTTAGTGGTCTTGTAGTTGAAGTAAAGAAGGGTACAGGTATCACGATAGAACATACTGTTCTCGTAGAATCGAGCTACATTGTAATAGTCATACCAGCTCTGAGAGTATTTGGATATCTCATCCATCTGCTCACGTGTAAGAGTCGGGTCAATCTTTAGTAGCTCTGTCATTGGAAGAGTCTTTATCTCTCCCCAATAGAAGCAGTCCTTAAAGAATGGGTCCTCAGTGTAGCTGTACACAACATTAGCTGGGTCTACATAGGACACCTCAACACCAGACCCTAGTAGGAACTCGTGCTTAGCAATACCAATACCAATAACAGCAAGGTCATAGTCAATACGCTTACGTGTATCCTGGTAGTGGTTCTCATCAAATATTGTATTGATAGCCTCCTCTTCAGCTATCTCAATCGCAGGCTTATACTTAAGCTGCATGTATAGTGATAGCTCCTCATCAGTCTGAGGAAGCTCCTCTGGATTTGTTACAAATGGGTCAACTCCAGTTTCATTCTGTATCTTAGAGAGCAGGTCCTTAGCAAGCATCTGACTCTCAATCATGTCCTGATACTTACTTCTCTTTGCCTGAGACATTGCATCCTGTGCATACGCCTTAACCTTAAATAGTCTGTCATTCATGCCGTTAACGACAATGTCTACAAACTTTGGTAAGATAGGTACAGGAGTCCAGTCAAGGTTTAGGTAAGACAAGTCACCATCAATCGCTAACTCATTCTTATATTTCTGAATGGACTGCTCACCACGTGCGTATAAACGCAAGCGATTAAACTCAGCCCACTGATTGTAATATCTACATTGACTTCCATCTTTTCTAAACCACTCATACTGAATGGCTTGACCAACCTGAAGACCAAACTCAGGGCTAGCTTTCTCCGAATCCGAAAGAAACTGGCTTGGAAATGCTGTTGAAGATATATTAACTACGACATCTTTCATCTAATAATTTGACTTTGATTTCCAGTGTTAGCGTACTTTGCGAAATTAACACTAATTTTCGACTCTTTTTTATCTGGTAAATATACATGTTTTTGATTTGCCATTATAGCTAATCCAGAACTGATTGATGCATCGTGCTTTGTTCGGTCATTAATATCAAACTTAGCCCAGTCCTCAAGCGTTCTAATGAACGGCATTGTGCCTATCTCATCCGCTGGTCGG
>Ga0315909_10000483_pt1 | contig 53428 bp, 62 predicted proteins | sample LakEriMetagenome_11_FD_203527 | JGI IMG/M metagenome (GOLD analysis project Ga0315909, IMG submission 203527) | Freshwater fungal communities from buoy surface, Lake Erie, Ohio, United States - Buoy 2 MA125 | ecosystem: Environmental > Aquatic > Freshwater > Lake | place: USA: Lake Erie, Ohio... | reverse complement strand
TCTGCAACATCAACGGGTTATGGTGTTCTTGCTGTAAATTATCAGTCTTCAACTGGTGTGTTTTCCAATAATGATGTGTTGATGCTTAACTTCTCTGCAAGAGGTGTTATCGGACCTCAAGGTCCTATTGGACCAATCGGACCTATTGGTCCTATTGGACCACAAGGACCCATCGGACCTATTGGACCTATTGGACCTATAGGCCCAACAGGACCACAAGGACCAATCGGACCTATTGGACCACAAGGACCCATTGGACCAATCGGACCACAAGGACCCATTGGACCAATCGGACCACAAGGACCAATCGGACCTATTGGACCACAGGGACCAATCGGACCTATTGGACCCATCGGACCTAGAGGGCCTACAGGACCTACAGGACCACAAGGACCAATCGGACCTATCGGACCAATTGGACCTATCGGTCCACAAGGACCAATCGGACCTATTGGACCACAGGGACCTATCGGACCAATTGGACCAATTGGACCTATTGGACCACAAGGACCAATCGGACCTATTGGACCTATTGGACCACAAGGACCAATCGGACCTATTGGACCCATCGGACCTCTTGGACCACAAGGGCCTATCGGACCAATTGGACCTATTGGACCAGGCGGACCATCAACTGTAATTAATTCTACAAGCACCGGATCTGGTCCAGTATTGAACATTGTAGGCGTTCAAAACTTAGGTGTTGCTCAGACAGCATTTTCTAGTTCCAGAGCGGTGACAGTAAATCCAAACACCGGCGATTTAAAAACAGTTGGTGGGTTTATTTCCGGTGAAATACTCAACGGCGGCGGCCTTGTGACTTTGTATGGTGATTATGCTACATTTGTTTTCACTCCGGCGGTCGACAGCACCGTGCCCTCAAATATTGCAACTTCATCTAATGAAGGTGTAACATTTTCGTCACATACTGGTACAAATTGGGCTCAAATAAACGCAAACGGAATTATTTCAGTAGCGGATGTTACTGCATACGGTTCACCATCCGATATCAAACTCAAAGAAAATATAGTTCGTATTCCTAATGGATTAGAGATGATTGAGTCCCTGAACGGTTATACTTTCAACTACATCGGTAAAACCGATAAAATGATTGGTGTTATTGCTCAAGAACTTGAGAAGGTTGCTCCAGAACTTGTTTATGAAACCAAGAATATTGAAAATGATGAAACTTCTAAAGCCGTTCGTTACTCACAAATCACTGCAATTTTGATTGAAGCCGTAAAAGAACTTTCGGAAGAAATCAAAGAGTTGAAGAAGAAACTGCCGTAAATAACGGGACCAGGTTGTATTGGTCCTGTTATTAAGTTCCAATAACAAATAAATATACCATTAAAGGAACTAACAATATGCCAGCAGGTTATTCAGAACTATTTTTAGAACAAGGTGCAGACTTTAACACGACAATCACACTTGATGATGTGAGTGGTGAGCCCATGAATCTCGTAGGCTATACATCAACTTCTCAAATGAGAAAATCATATTATTCATCCAATGCATCGGCAACATTTTCAATCACAACAGGTGGTGCTAATGGAACAATAACAATGAGTATGACCTCGGCAAATACAGCAAACATTTACGCCGGAAGATATGTTTATGATGTGTATATTACATCTGCTGGAGGAAGCAATAGAGTGAGAGTTTTGGAGGGAATTGTTAATGTTTCACCACAGGTAACAAAAACAGCGGGCATGTTATAAATGGCAACAGGTAACACAGTAACTATTGGCTCAGTGAGAGTATCAAGTGGCCAACAAAACCCAACAAAAGTTAGGAATATACAATATATTCCCGCTGGTGAAGAATTGGGTCCAGTTTATTCTCAAATAAACACCGTTTCATTACATGCAAATGCCGCATTTAATACAGCAAATTTAAAATTCAATTCTTCTGGTGGTACAATTGGTGGCAATGTAACCATTAATGGTGATTTTATTGTTAATGGTAACACTGTTTATACAAATACACAGATACTTTTAATCAACGATAATATTATTACGTTGAATGCGAATGCATATGGAACTCCAATTGCAAATGCTGGTATCGAAGTTGCCAGGGGTAATCAACCAAACACATTACTTATGTGGTCTGAAGTTGATAAGTCATGGCTGTTGACAAATACTGGCACAGGTTTTGAAAAGATTGCGATAGGTAGTTATGCGAACGGTGCATATGCAACGGCTAATGCCGCTTATGCGGCTGCCAACAATGTAACACCACAAATTCAACCGGCTTTTAATCAGGCTAATGCGGCTTATGCAACGGCTAATGCCGCTTATGCGGCTGCCAACAATGTAACACCACAAATTCAACCGGCTTTTAATCAGGCTAATGCGGCTTATGCAACGGCTAATGCTGGGTATGCTACTGCTAACGCTGGTTATGCCAGCGCCAATGCGGCTTATGCAACGGCTAATGCTGGTTATGCAACGGCTAATGCGGCTTATTCAACAGCAAACACCAAAGTAAGTAAATCTGGCGACACAATGACCGGAGATTTAAAATTTGCTGGTGGTGGCGGAATATTGAATTTACCAACGGATGAAATAGCAATTACAGCAAATGTTCTTAATGATGCTTCTGGTTTTATTGCGGCAGCATTCGGTGTATCAACAGTATATGCAAATACAGATGTTATAATACAAGCAAATGTTGGTGGTGGAATCTTCTCACAATGGAATTTCACAAAAGATGGAACATTAACATTTCCAGACTCAACAGTACAAATTACAGCCTTTACAACTGAAATAACTAATGCAATCTCAAATACGGTATCAACTGTATCAACTATTGCAAATGCCGCATATCAAAATTCTAATTCAGCATATGCCACGGCTAATGCTGGATACACAACTGCAAATTCTTCATACGCTCACGCTAATAGTGCATATAATACATCGAATACTGGTTATAATCAAGCGAATGCGGCTTTTGCTCAAGCAAATTCTTCATACGTTCATGCCAATGGTGCATATAATACAGCAAATAGTTCAATACTAAACACCAATTCTTACATTAGTTCAAATGTAGCCACACTTCGTGGAGAAATAACTGCTAATGCGGTATCAGCTAACTCAGTTATTGATACTAACATTTCTGCGAACGTTGCCACCTTACGTGGAGAAATAACTGCTAATGCGGTATCAGCCAACTCTGTAATCAATACCAATATTAGTGCCAACGTAGCCACACTTCGTGGTGAGATTACTGCTAATGCGGTATCAGCCAACTCTGTAATCAATACCAATATTAGTGCCAACGTAGCCACACTTCGTGGTGAGATTACTGCCAATGCTATATCGGCTAACTCAGTTATTGATACTAATATTAGTGCCAACGTTGCTACTCTCCGTGGAGAGATTACAGCTAACGCCGCAAGTGCTAACTCGGTAATTAATACCAACATCTCCGCAAATGTGGCCACCTTGAGGGGTGAAATCACCGCTAATGCTGTGTCAGCCAATTCAGTAATCGATACAAACATTTCTTCAAATGTTGCCACCTTACGTGGTGAGATTACAGCAAACGTTGCCACATTAAATGGTTCAATAACGGCTAATGCAGTATCTGCCAACTCGGTAATTGACACAAACATCTCCGCCAACGTAGCAACACTAAGAGGTGAAATCACCGCTAATGCGGTATCAGCCAACTCTGTAATCAATACTAATATATCGGCTAACGTAGCCACGTTACGTGGTGAAATCACCTCTAATGCCGCTTCTGCCAACTCGGTTATCAATACCAATATATCGGCTAACGTAGCCACCTTACGTGGAGAGATTACAGCGAATGCGGTTTCGGCTAACTCGGTTATCAATACCAATATATCGGCTAACGTAGCAACTCTCCGTGGAGAGATTACTGCCAATGCTATATCGGCTAACTCGGTTATTAACACAAACATTTCAGCTAACGTAGCAACATTAAATGGTTCAATAACATCCAACGTTGCCACTCTCCGTGGTGAGATTACAGCCAATGCTGTATCGGCTAACTCGGTTATTAACACAAATATTTCAGCTAACGTAGCCACGTTACGTGGTGAGATTGCATCGAATGCAACTTCAACAAACACATATGTAAATTCTGCAATTTCTGCAAACGTTGACATACTCCGTGGTGAAATTTCATCCAATGTAACAACAATTAATACATCCATTGCAACGCAATCTTTGTCTGCAAATCTTGCAATGGATCAAAAAATAACGGCTAACGTAGCAACACTACGTGGTGAAATTTCAGGTAACGTATCAACAATCAATGGCTCTATTACAGCGAATGCGATAAGTGCCAACTCTGTAATCAATACCAATATATCGGCCAACGTAGCTACTCTACGTGGTGAGATTACGGCTAATGCAGTATCGGCTAATTCTGTTATTGATACCAATATATCTGCTAACGTGACTACCTTGCGTGGAGAGATTACAGCCAATGCGATATCAGCAAACTCTGTAATCAATACTAATATATCGGCTAACGTAGCCACAATAAACGGTTCGATTACATCTAATGTTTCCACGTTAAATGGCTCAATAACATCCAACGTAGCAACTCTCCGTGGAGAGATTACTGCCAATGCTATATCGGCTAACTCAGTTATCAATACCAACATCTCCGCAAATGTTGCTACTCTCCGTGGTGAAATATCAGGTAACGTATCTACATTAAATAGCTCAATCACATCGAATGTAGCAACAATTAATGGTTCGATTGACGCTAATACTACAACACTTCGTGGTGAAATATCAGCCAACGTTGCCACTCTCCGTGGAGAGATTACAGCAAACAACACGGCCGCAAATCAATATACAGATGCTAATATCTCTGCTAACGTTGCTACGATTAATGGTTCTATTAGTTCTAATGTATCGACAATCAACGGTTCTATTACTGCTAATGCGGCATCAGCCAACTCCGTAATTAATACCAACATTTCTGCTAATGTGGCGACCTTGCGTGGCGAGATTACAGCCAATGCAGTATCGGCTAACTCCGTAATTAATACCAATATATCCGCTAATGTAGCAACACTTCGTGGTGAGATCACAGCCAATGCAGTATCGGCTAACTCCGTAATTAATACCAATATATCCGCTAATGTAGCAACACTTCGTGGTGAAATAACGGCTAATGCTGCCGGTGCAAACTCATTGGCTGTTACTATGATTGCCGCTAACTTGTCCACAATTCGTGGTGAAGTTACGAACAACGTTGCCACCCTGAACGGTTCGGTTACAACAAACGCAACAACACTTCGTTTGAATACAGATGCTTACATTACAACAAACGTTGCAAACCTAACTGCTAACGTAATCAATACAAGAATTTCGGCTAACGCTGTATCGACAAACCTATACACAAACAGTATTGTTTCTACAAATGTAGCAACTCTCCGTGGTGAAATCACAGGCAATGCGGCACTCAAAGTATCCAAAACTGGCGACACAATGACTGGTCCTTTGTACCTCACCGGTGCAACCGCAAACTTATACGCCGGAACAGTAACCGCAAACGGCAATTTGATTGCTGGTATAGCAACAGGTAACACTGGTGTTATGCTCTATGATGCACCACGTGCAAGACTTGGTGTTAACAGAAGTGATCCTCGTTATACACTTGACGTTAATGGTGAAGGTTTCATTACCGGTAACGTAATCATCACTGGTAATCTGCAAGTTCAGGGTTCATTTGCCGCAATTTCATCAGCTAACTTAGACGTTCAGACAAACGTTATTACGATGAGTGCTGGTCTGACAACAGCAATTACACCAACATCAAACAACCAGTTGGTTATCAATCGTGGTAATCAAACTAATACGTACATTCGCTGGAATGAATTTGGTGTTTCTGGTGGACAATGGGTTATTTCTTCGAACGGTAATACCGATGGTATTATGGTATCGACAGAGAATACTTTCCAAGACTGGTCAACATATGCGGCAGCGCCGACATATAAACAGATCGGTCTTCCAATTGGTGGTCGTTTGGGTTTTGGTATCTCCAACATGGCAAATGCGGCTTACGCAACTGCTAATGCCGGATACGCAACCTCAAATGCTGGTTATGCCACCGCCAATGCTGGTTATGCAACAGCAAATGCGGCGTATGCGGTTGCAAATACTGCAACAACAAACATCACAGTAATTGATGATATTTCAGCATATTTTGATGGTATTACAAGAACATTCGACCTCTATGCAGAAGCAAATGTAGTAAATATTTTGGCTTCTGAACAGATTCTGGTTCAATTGGGAGGTATGTCGATTCCTCCATTCATAAATACATATGATATAGTTTTTGGTTCCGGTTTCCTAGCATTCACAAAAGGTTACAGCGTAGCAAACACAGGAAATGTTTCTCAAGTATCATTTTCTTCTGCACCACAGACCAACATGGATTGCACGATTAGAGTTCTGGCACCAAATCAGATAACAGCGGCACAAACAAAGAAATACCCTTTCAGTCCAATAGCAATTATGACTGGTTATTAATAAATGGAGTTTAAAACATGGCACGTAGAGTAATTTTAGAGAATAGTACCAACCCAAACTATTCTTTTAATCCTGCAACTAAAACAATCATTATTCCGCATTACTACCCTGCGGAGAGACTTGTTCTGATTACTAACGTAACCGCTGGTAATAAAGTTATTTACAACTTTTCAGACCCGGTTCTGACCGCTACGGTTACTCCTGGTTCTCCAAGTGCAACACAGACCACGATTGTTCTTGCATACAACACTGCGGCTATGTCTTCAGCCGACAAGATTTCAATTCTTGTTGATGAAGTTGACCAGTCAATTATGCCATCAGAAACGTTGATGGATCCTGTAAGTAAACTCCGTACATCTTTACCACAGTCTCTAATTGATACCGACTTTGAATATGGTCTACAGCCTACGAAATGGGAAACAGTTAATTACTTATCAAACCGTTCAACGTACTATCCAAACCTGCAACAGCCACTAACAGTTACAGATATTATAACAACTTCTGGCTCCAAGAATGCAACGATAACCTTCACACAAGCAACAGGATCCGGAATAGTAACCACATCTGGTGCAACATTAACAGGATTAAGTTCGTCATTTACTACTCAAATTGTTCCGGGTTATGCAATTTATAATGCATCCAATGTGTTTGTTGGTATTGTTTCTACAGTTGCAAATAACACTTCACTACAACTTCAAGCATCAGCTAACGTAGCAATTTCTGGTGCAGGTTATTTTATTACACCAACTCAAGTACCAGAAGCGGGCACACCAATTCAGTTGCAAGACACATACAACGATGACTTCAATGGATTGTTTATTGCAGATTCTAGATCAGGTGCTAACGTTGTTTATTCTGGATCATCGAGTGCAAACGTAACAGAATCTATTTTCAATTCTGTTTCCACACAAGTATTTTCTGGTGGTTTCTATACTGGTGCCGCCTTTTCAATTTCAACAATTACTAACTCAGGTACATTAGTAACATTCACAACAAACGAACCACACGGATTGAGTGTTGGTTCTTCCATCTATTGCTACGGCTTAACAGCATCAACAAATGCACCTAATGGTAACTGGACTGTTGTTACTGTAACGTCATCAACTTCATTTAAAGTTCGTGTTACAAGCGCACCCACAGGTTCGATTGCTGTTGGTGCTGGCGGTGGAGTTTATGCTGAACCATACGGTGTAGCCGCACACAGACCTTTTGATGGTGGTACAGCATTATCTATGGGTACTGGCGCTCAAGACAATGCTATTGTTCGTCAGACTCGCCGTTACTTCCGTTATCAATCTGGTAAGGGCATTCAATGGTCAACAGGTACGATTCTTCGTCCAAATATTATTGTTGACCAAATTTCTTCTTCAGGCACAACAGTAACTGTTACAACAAAAGTTGCACACTTTTTGTTTCCAGGTGTCGGTATAACAATTGCTGGTTGTACTGAAACTGCGTATAACGGAAACTTTACTGTTGTTGATACACCAACAAATTATACATTCACTTACACAGCACTTTCAACACCATCTGCAACACCAGCATCCGGAAATTCATTACTGAGTGTCACAAACTGGTATGGTGCATCAGCACGTATTGGTATGTTTACTGCGACTAACGGTATGTTCTTTGAATATGATGGACAAACTCTGTGGGCCGTTCGTAGAAGTTCAACAACACAACTATCTGGTTATGTAAACGTAACCAACGGATCATCAACTGTAACTGGTGCAACTGTAAACGGTGTAACAACATTGTTTAGCAAACAATGTTTCCCCGGCCAGTTCATTTCTATTCGTGGTATGTGTTACAAAATTATGTCAATTGCATCAGACACATCCATGCAAATTTCTCCACCATACCGTGGTGTAACATTATCAGGTAAAGCGACAGCAGTTATTTCAGAAATTATTGATACTAGAATTGCACAAACTGCATGGAACTTGGACCGTATGGACGGAACAGGACCTTCAGGTTACAACATCGACTTGTCCAGAATTCAGATGTTCTATATGGACTATTCTTGGTATGGTGCAGGTGCAATCCGATTCGGTTTCAAAGATCAATCAGGTCAAGTCATTTATTGCCACAGATTTATTCATAACAATCAGTTGACAGAAGCATATCTACGTTCAGGTAACCTTCCAGCACGTTATGAAGTTAACACATATGTACCAGAAACATTAATCACCGGTTCAATTTCTTCCGGTGATACAAGTATTTCTGTTGCAAACACAGCAAACTTTCCTTCTGCGGGTTCACTATTAATTAAAAATCCAGCAAATATGGAATACATCAACTACACAGGTAAAACTGCCGGTACATTTACAGGTTTAACACGTGGTGGAACAGGTAATACTGCACTTACTGGTTGTGTGACTGTTGGTGGTTCAACAACCATGACAACAACATCACCAACAACAGGTCTTCAAGTTGGTCAAAGAATTACAGGTACGGGAATTTCAACAGGAACATTTATTATTTCTATTACAGCAGGCACTCCAAACAGTATTCAAATGAGCCGTGCGGCCACAGCCGCAGGTAGTGGCTTAACCTTGATTGTTGATCCAATGGGTGTAACAGCAACTGGACACACCTATTCTGCTACTGCACCAATTGCGGTTTCCCTTGCAAGACCACAGTTTGTACCAGCCATATCACACTGGGGTTCTTCTGTTATTATGGACGGTCGTTACGATGACGATAAATCATTCGTGTTCTCTACACCGTCAACCTCATCAATTAATATTGGTGCAGGTGCAACGAACGCAGTTCTTTCAATTAGACTCGCACCTTCAGTTGATTCTGGTATTCCAGGTGTTCTTGGCCAACGTGAAGTTCTCAATACAATGCAGTTGACACTTCGTCAATTGGATATTTTAACAAATGGTATTTTCTTGGTTAAATTGATCTTGAATGGTATTGTAGATTCTGGTGACACATGGCAAACTGCTGGTGCTCCAAGCCTTTCGCAAGTATGTTATCATACAGCGGGGCGTAACGTTCGTGGTGGTGACTTGATTTACGCATTCTTCGTTAATAACGATGGTGGCGGTACAATTTATTCTGCTACACAACAAGATTTGAACCTTGTTCGTGACCTCGGTAACTCTGTTAACGGTGGCGGCACAAATAACAGCACAGGAACACAAGTATTCCCAGATGGTCCTGATGTGGTGACAATTGTTGTAACAAGTTTAAATACGAACGCACGAAACATTCAATCACGTATCTCTTGGACAGAAGCACAAGCATAACATGAGTAATAAAGCGGTAGTTGATGCATTGATAATTGGAACCCCCACAACAAATGTGGGGCAGTTCAACCTTTTTGGTGACGGCTCGGTAACGGGAGTTCTAAATGTGGGTGGTCTTGTTTCTGGTGGTGCGTTTTCTGTAACATCTAATAATGTAATTTCAAGAACAGGTAATGTAACCATTGTTGATTCTTTTCATGCAGATGATTATCGTGCGGCAACATACTCTGTAATTGTTGACGGTTCTTCGGGTGATACCAGAAGATATTTGTTCACAACAATATATGTAATGCAAGATGAAGATGATGTATATTCTACCGAACAAGGTACTCTTTTTAATAGAACGCTCGGTACTTTTTCTGCAAACTTAGATATAAGCAAAACAAGGTCCAATTCAAACATTGTGAATTTATTGTTCACACCAACAACAAGCGAGCCACTAACAATTAAATTAGTTAGAACCGGTTTTTACAAATAATAAGAATAATACACCTAGGGGAGAGTGAACCTTGGCATCAGCAAATACATTCTTAGTTAAGAATGGCTTAACAGTAGGCAACACTTATGTGATTGCCGCTAATGGCCAATGGGTTGGTGCCGGAGGTTTTGGTGCAACAGGACCACAGGGACCAGCAGGCACATCAGGACCACAAGGACCAGCAGGACCCATTGGTCCGATAGGACCTACTGGACCCATTGGACCAATTGGTAATCAAGGACCCATCGGCCCTATTGGACCCATTGGACCACAAGGTCCTATCGGTGGTACTGGACCACAAGGACCAATCGGACCTAGAGGCCCAACAGGACCCACAGGTCCAATCGGACCTATCGGCAACACTGGACCACAAGGACCCATTGGACCTATCGGACCCATTGGACCACAAGGACCCATTGGACCTGTAGGTCCACAAGGTCCAATCGGACCTATCGGCAATCAAGGACCCATCGGACCTATTGGACCAATTGGGCCACAAGGACCTATCGGCAACACTGGACCACAAGGACCAATCGGACCTATTGGACCAATTGGGCCAATCGGACCACAAGGTCCAATCGGACCTATTGGCAATCAAGGACCTATCGGACCTATCGGACCTATTGGGCCACAGGGACCAACTGGTGCAACTGGACCAGGTTCATCAGTAACATCAACAACGAATGCTACGCCTGCAAGTGTGGGAACAATTACTCTAATTGTTAATACAACTTTTCATAATTTTGTAACAGGAAATCGTGTAAGAGCAACAAACACCGGCGCAAACTTTTTCGAAGGTGTTGTCACAATCACTGGCACATCATTTGCAATTGCCGCAGATTTTAACTTAGGCACAACAGCCGCATCTTCTTGGACTATTACGATTGCTGGTCAAAGAGGTGCAACAGGTCCACAAGGACCCATCGGACCTATCGGGCCAATCGGACCACAAGGACCTATCGGAAATCAAGGACCCATCGGACCAATTGGACCTATTGGACCACAAGGACCTATCGGACCAATCGGACCAATCGGCAATCAAGGTGTTTCAGGACCACAAGGACCAATCGGAAATCAAGGACCCATCGGACCAATCGGACCCATTGGACCACAAGGACCTATCGGACCTATCGGAAATCAAGGACCCATTGGACCTATTGGACCTATTGGACCTATTGGACCAACAGGTCCACAGGGACCTATCGGACCAATTGGAGGTCAAGGACCTATCGGACCCATCGGACCAATTGGTCCTAGAGGCCCCACAGGACCACAAGGACCCATTGGACCTATTGGACCACAAGGACCTATCGGCAATCAAGGACCTATCGGACCCATTGGACCAATTGGGCCACAAGGACCCATTGGACCAATTGGTAATCAAGGACCCATCGGACCTATTGGTCCTATTGGACCTATCGGACCAACAGGACCACAAGGACCTATTGGACCTATTGGACCAGGTGGTGGCCAAGGACCTATCGGACCTATTGGACCCATTGGACCAATCGGACCAGCATCTTTTGATGCGACCACTTTAAACGGAATAAGTGCTGTAAACTTGTACAACAATATGGGTGGTGTCCATAGTACAAGAACAGCTTTTGACGCAACAAACCCATCATACGGATTTGGATATCGTTATGTACAAGGTAGTACAAACGGACCTGGCACTGGCGGAACTCAATTCTACTCTTGGTATATTGGTTTAGGTTCAGAATATCCTGCAACTGGCGCTGGTTCTTATGGTGCAATGTTTGCGATTGACCGAAATTCAAGTACACCAAAACTAAGTGTTCGATTTAACGAAGGTAATACATTTACAGCGTGGTATCCAGTATTGGGTGCTATTGGTCCAACAGGACCACAAGGACCAATCGGACCAATTGGACCTGGTGGCGGTCAAGGACCTATTGGACCTATCGGACCAATTGGTCCTAGAGGCCCCACAGGACCACAAGGACCAATCGGACCAATTGGACCTGGTGGCGGTCAAGGACCTATTGGACCTATCGGACCTATCGGGCCACAAGGACCTATCGGACCAATTGGACCTGGTGGCGGTCAAGGACCTATTGGACCTATCGGACCTATCGGGCCACAAGGACCTATCGGACCAATTGGACCTGGTGGCGGTCAAGGACCTATTGGACCTATCGGACCGATTGGACCTAGAGGACCTACAGGTCCACAAGGACCTATTGGACCTATTGGACCTATTGGACCTGGTGGCGGTCAAGGACCTATTGGACCCATTGGACCCATTGGACCTGCTGGTATAGTTACGAATACTTCTCCTCAACTTACATCGCTTGGTGTGGGCACTGCGGCAAGCGCAACAACAGGTGAAATTAGAGCAACCAACAACATAACTGCATTTTACTCCGATGATCGATTGAAAACAAGAGTTTCAAATATTGTTAATGCAATTGAAAAAATCAAAACATTAAATGGTTTCACTTATTATCCAAATAATATTGCACAAGCACTTGGCTACAAATATCAACTTGAAGTTGGTGTATCCGCACAAGAAGTACAGAAAGTACAACCTGAAATTGTTGTTCCAGCACCCATTGATGAAAAATATTTTACTGTTCGATACGAAAAATTAATACCTTTATTGATTGAAGCAATTAAAGAGCAACAGAAACAAATTGATGAATTGAAGCGTGAAATAAACCACTTGAAACCAGAAGATAAATAATCCCATAGGGGAAACATATGCCATCAGTAACAAACAGACAAACGTTCAAAGAATATTGCCTACGTAGATTGGGATTTCCAACCATTGAAATCAACGTTGATGACGACCAGGTTGAAGACCGTATCGATGATGCGTTTCAATACTGGCAAGACTACCATTTTGATGCGTTACAGAAGGTATATTATATCAAAGCGATAACACAGACGGATGTTAATAACAAATATATCAATATGTCACCTTCTGTGACACTTGATAGTGGCAACAATTCGGTCAATATTGTTGGTGTAACAAGAGTGTTTCCACTCTCCGATTCTATCAATACGAACAACATGTTTGACCTTCGTTATCAACTTCGTTTGAATGAACTGTATGATTTTACTTCTGCATCTTATGTTAACTATACACTTACGATGCAACACCTACGTTCACTAGAGATTATGTTTACTGGTGAAGTTCCAATTCGATATCAACGACACATGCAAAAATTATATTGTGATTGGGGTTGGGGTTCAGCAGTCAAAGCAGGTTCTGTTGTTATTGCCGAATGTTATGCAATGATCGATTCTACACAATATGCATCGGTTTGGAATGACCGTTGGCTCAAAGAATATGCGACAGCACTTATTAAACGTAATTGGGGGAATAACCTGAAAAAGTTTGCAGGTGTGCAACTACCCGGTGGTGTCACATTAAATGGTGATAAAATTTTTGAAGAAGCAACAGAAGAAATCAAAAATTTGGAACTTGAAATGCAATCCAAATATGAACTACCAGTTGAGTTTTATCTAAACTAATGGCAACAAATCTCTATTTCAATAACTACAATTCAAGTCCTGAGCAAAGACTTATAGAAGACTTGATGATTGAAACCATTAAAATTAATGGTGTAGATTGCTATTACATTCCAAATAGTAATGACTCGGCCAGAGATTTAATTTATGGTGAAGATCCATTAAAAAGGTTTGACGCATCATATCCGTTGGAATTATACGTAACAAATGTGGATGGTTATGAAGGTGAACGTGAGTTCTTTTCCAAATTTGGACTAGAAATTCGTAACAACATGTCGGTGATTGTCTCCAAACGTTCGTTTGCACGTTGGGTGCCACAAACATATCAAAGGCCAAGAGAAGGTGATTTGATTTACATTCCATTCTTATCACAAAATGGTGAAATGTATGAAATAAAATATGTTAATTATTCAGAAGCCTTTTATGTTTTAGGTAACAAGTATCCATACTTCTACAAACTTGAACTTGAGAAGTTCAAATACTCACAAGAAACCATCGACACTGGCATTCCAAATGTTGATGATACGGTTTTCCAAGAAGCATATAATGTTACATTAATGGTAACAGCGAACACAGCATCAAACAACTTTGCATTAGGTGAAGTGGTCACAGCAAACACATCTGGCGTATCTGGCACAGTTGCATATTGGGATCGTCCAACAGGTACACTTAAAGTTACGGACCTTCTGGGTACATTTGCAAATAACCAATTGTTAACTGGTAATACAAGCAATGCACGTTTTGTTATTTCAAATGCAGTTGACCCATTGACTGATCCACAAGATCGTGAAATGTATGATAACTTCTCGATACAAACTGAAGCTGATGATGTTGTGGACTTATCAGAATCTAATCCTTTCGGTACACCATCATGAGTTACGCATATCATAGAATAATCAGAAAGGTTGTTATCGCATTCGGTAACCTTTTCAATGATATTAAATTAGCACGATACGATTCCAATGGTGTCGAACAGGAACATTTTTTAGTTCCAATTGTTTATGGTGGAAAAGAAAAATATGTTTCTCGCCTAGAAGGTGATCCAAACCTAGACAAAAAAGTTCAAGTAACACTGCCAATCATGTCGTTCGAAATGACGAACATGAGTTATGATGCTGGTCGTAAACTAAACACCAACATGAAAAACACCTCTTATAGCGGAGAAACAGGTGCAAGTTTGGCGGTGTACAATCCAGTACCTTTTGATTTTGATTTTTCATTGTTGGCTTATGTCCGTAACATTGAAGACGGCGCTCAGTTGATGGAAAAAATCCTCCCATATTTTACACCAGATTATACAGTAAATGTAAATTTGGTTCCAGAAATGGGAATCGTAAAACAACTACCGATAATTTTGAAAAGCGTTTCAAATGAAGTTGACTATGAAGGTGATTACAATTCGAAAGTACGTAGCATCATATGGACTCTAACCTTCACCGTGAAAGGTTATCTGTATGGTCCGGTGACAGAACCAAAAATTGTTAAGACGGCAATAACAAATATATATGATGACACTTCAATGTCCCACAATACCACTATTGCCAATATGGCTTTAGGTGGTTTAGGTAATTTTCAAATAGAAGAAACTGTGTATCAGGGATATTCATATGATATGGCTACAGCATCTGGTAAAGTATCATCTTGGTATGCCGACACCAGAAAATTAGAATTACATGGTCTAAATGGACACTTTGTAACTGGAACTCCAATTAAAGGCTTGGTGACCAATACAACTTGGACTCCATCTTCTTTTGAAGTAACTCCTGCTAAGTTGGTTACAATACAAGTTCAACCAAATCCATTTGATGTTGTGTTACCAAATAATTATACATACTCAACACAAACAACAGAATTCCCAGAAACCGTTCTATTTGAACCATTAGTAACGGAAATTGAAGAAGATATATTAACAGAAGACAATGAAGAATTAGTCATTCTAATAGGATAAAAAATGTCAAAAAAGATTTCACAACTACCAAATTTGAATGATATTTCCAGTACACCTGCAAATATCATAATTCCTGTTTCTAACACAGTATCATCTATAACAAACAGTGTTAGAGTTGATACTCTCCGAAATTACGTCAACATTCATGCAAACTCTGCATATGCTTCTTCAAACACCGTTGATATATACGCTCAAGCCGCATTCGCAAAAGCAAACTCTGCACTTGCAAACACAACTGGAACTTTTGCTGGTGATTTGACTGTCACAGGAAACGTTATAACATCAACTTCATTGATTTCAAGTACTGGCATGGGTTATAAAGCGGGCACTGGTGGTCAAGTTACACAAACTGGTTCCAGAACCGATCCAATAACACTCGATGCTTTGACTGGTAGAATAACACTTTTCAACACTATTACTCCTGCTGAATTTTCAGATACATTCACCTTCAATAACAGTTTCATAACTAATACTGATTTGGTGTATGTGGCACATATCGCTAATGGTACAATGGCGTTGTATGATGTTACGGCAACACCACAAAATGGTTCTGCAATTATTACCTTCCGTAATAACTCAAATGATCCTTCACCGCCAGAAGCACCAATATTAGGATTTATGGTATTTAAATCTTCCATATCATAAACTATGTCAAAATTTGAAAAGAGTATGACTGAAATATTTGATGTGACACCGACCGTTATAGAAAAAACGGAACAGTTACCTGCAAAGATTGAATCACAAGTTACCAAAAACCTAGATGGTGACCTTGACAGTGATTATCAAGAATCTAGACAAACATTAAAAGAGTTGGTTGTAAAAGGTAATCAAGCAATCGACCATCTCCTTGCAATTGCATCGGAGACAGAACACCCACGTGCGTTTGAAGTGGTTGCCACTCTTATTAAGAACACGGCAGAAGCAAACGAAAAATTAATGGTCATGCAAAAAACTATTAGAGAACTTAAGAACATCAAGAAGAATGATTCTGGTGTCAACGTAGACAAAGCAATTTTTGTGGGTTCAACCTCAGAACTATCGAAGCTATTAAAAGCGAAGAATGCCGATTAATAATAAAGATTCTTACCGTGACAATCCGTTACTGAAAAGAGCCGGAGTTGAACACGCATATACACAGGAAGAAGTTGATGAGTACATAATATGTTCCAAAGACCCTGTGTACTTTGCAATGAAGTACATCAAAATTGTTAACGTTGATGAGGGACTGATGCCGTTCCGTATGTGGGATTTTCAGAAAGAAATGATTCGTACATACCATGAAAATCGGTTCTCAATCACCAAGTGTCCCCGTCAGGTCGGTAAAACAACCACATCAGTTGCATATCTTCTTTGGGTAACACTCTTTCAAGATTCACAAAACATTGCCGTTCTTGCTAACAAAGGTTCACTAGCACGTGACATTTTATCAAAGTATCAACTAGCATACGAAAACCTCCCTATGTGGCTCCAACAAGGTGTGGTGACATGGAACAAGGGTAACGTAGAACTAGAGAACGGTTCAAAAATTATTGCGGCATCCACATCATCTTCAGCAGTTCGTGGAGGAGCATTTAACATTGTATTCTTAGACGAATTTGCGTTCGTTCCAGCCAACATTGCTAATGAGTTCTTTAACTCTGTTTACCCCGTTATCTCATCAGGTAAATCTACCAAGATTATCATTGTGTCCACTCCAAACGGTATGAATCTATTCTACAAACTCTGGATGGATGCTATCGGTAAGAAGAACGGCTACCAGACATTTGAGATTCACTGGTCAATGGTACCAGGTCGTGATGAAAAATGGAAAGAAGAAACCATTAAAAACACCTCAGAAGAACAGTTCAGACAAGAGTTTGAATGTGAATTCTTGGGTTCTACAAACACACTTATCTCTGGCTCCAAACTGGCTCAATTGGTGTACAAAGAACCAGTTGCCAAACATGAGATGCTTGATGTTTATGAGTATCCGATCAAAGGTGATGATGAACGTGTGGCAGACCATATCTATGCCATCACAGTTGATCCAGCGGAAGGTAGAAACTTGGACGGTTCTGCGTTCTCGGTATTTGACGTTTCGGCTATACCATACCGTCAGGTTGCCAAATACAACTCATCTTCCATTTCACCAGTATTATTCCCAACTGTCATCTATAATACAGCAAAACTGTTTAACGATGCATACGTTTTAATAGAAATAAATAATACACCACAAATTGCCGACACTCTCCACCAAGACCTTGAGTATGAAAACGTGGTCAAGATTGAGACTGGAAACAAAAAAGCACAGGCAATGGGTACAGGTTTTGGTCGTGGCATTCAGCTTGGTTTGAAAATGTCACCACAAGTTAAGAGAATTGGTTGTTCCAACCTCAAAACTTTGATAGAAAATAACAAGTTAATTATTAATGACTTTGATACCATATCTCAACTCACAACTTTTGTGTCAAGCCACAACAGTTTCAAGGCTGAAGAAGGTGCAAATGATGACATTGTGATGACTTTGGTTATGTTTGCATGGATGACAACACAACAATACTTTAAAGAGATTGTCAACCATGATTTGAGAAAACAGATGCAGTTGGAGATGTTAAATCAATCGGATGAAGAAATGCCATCTTTTGGTATCTTTGATGATGGTACTGACAAAAATTACATCGTAGAGGGTGGTGATGTTTGGATGACAAAAGAAGAAGATAATCCTTCTGCTTTTTTCATGAGTTAACTATAAAACCACCATTTCATAAATATACTATAGGTTATTACTGCCAATAGCAATATAAAACAAGGAGAGTAAAATGGCATTTCAGATTTCTCCAGGCGTAAATGTATCCGAGGTCGACTTAACTACGGTTGTTCCTGCGGTATCTACTACGGCCGGTGCATTCGCTGGACCATTTCAATGGGGACCAGTAGGAAAAAGAACGCTCGTATCACACGAAACAGATTTAGTTAACAAGTTTGGGCAACCAAACGGCAACACAGCAACTTCATTCTTTTCAGCGGCCAACTTCTTGGCTTATGGAAATAATCTTCAAGTTGTACGTGCTGCCAACAATACATCTAAAAATGCTGGTGCTAATACAACAACAGCGTTGACAATTAAAAATACTGACGTATATGATACCACATATATTGTGGATTCTAATACACAATCATTTGTTGCACGTTATCCAGGCGCATTAGGAAACTCATTAAAAGTTTCTATTTGGGATTCTAACACAACAAATGCAAATGCAACAGGTACAACATTTACTTCTTGGACTTATAAATCATATTTCCCTGCGGCACCAAGCACATCTAATTATGTTGCTACTTCTGGTGGTGCAAACGACCAAATTCACTTAGTTGTGGTTGACGAAGACGGTTTGTTCAGCCAAGGTGCAAAAGGTACCGTTCTAGAAGTGTTCCCATATCTTTCAAAAGCATCTGATGCTACAAATGATGACGGTTCAACTTCTTACTACAGAACTGTTTTGCGTGAACAATCGAAATATATTTACGCATTAGGTCCAGTAGATCCTGCAAACACTTCTGCTTCATGGGGCCAAACAGCAAACACGCAATTCTCTGGTTGCTCCATGGCAGGTGCTAACACCGGTTCAACGGTTTCTCTTGGTTTAGGTTCAGACTTAGCTTTGTCAGCGGCAGATTATGAAACCGCTTATGGGGAGTTCACAAACCCAGACGTTGTTGACATTTCTTTGATTGTTACAGGTGACGCTGGTGGTGCATCTAACTATACAGCAGTACAACAATATACAATTGATTCTATTGCTTCTGCACGTAAAGATTGTGTAACATTCTTGTCTCCTCCACAATCCGGTATTGTTGGTGGTGCAACTCCTGAAACTTCCGTCACTTCTTGGGTTACAACATTGTCACGTGCATCAACATATGCAGTCGCTGACTCTGGTTGGAAATACCAATTTGACAAGTACAACAACGTATATCGTTGGATACCATTGAACGGTGACATTGCTGGACTATGCGTTCGTACAGACCAGACACGTGACCCTTGGTTCTCACCAGCGGGCGTAAACCGTGGTGCAATCAAGAACGTTGTTAAGTTGGCATGGAATCCAACACAAGCACAACGTGATGCCATCTATTCAGTTGGTGTTAACCCAGTTGTGTCCTTCCCAGGTCAAGGAACCATGTTGTATGGTGATAAGACTTTGGTAACACAACCTTCTGCATTCAATCGTATTAATGTTCGTAGATTGTTTATTGTTCTAGAAAAAGCTATTGCAACGGCATCTAAGTATGCATTGTTCGAATTGAACGATGAGTTTACACGTGCCCAATTTATTGCTCTAGTTGAACCGTTCCTACGTGACGTTAAAGGTCGCCGTGGTATCTATGACTATCGTGTTGTTTGCGATACAACAAATAATACTCCTGAAGTTATTGATGCCAACAAGTTTGTCGGAGATATTTACATCAAGCCAGCCCGTTCAGTTAATTACATTCAATTGAACTTTGTTGCTGTACGCACTGGTGTAAGTTTCAATGAAATCGTTGGTGCTGTGTAATAAATAATAAGAAATAGGAGATAACAATGGCTTTCAACGTAACAGAGTTTCGTGCAAATCTCATCGGAGATGGTGCTCGTCCTAACCTGTTCCAAGTCACAATGACTTTCCCAACCTTTGCTAACGACCCAGTAAATTCTGGACAAGCACTAACATTCCTTTGCAAGACTGCTCAATTGCCAGGTTCAACTGTTGGTACTGTTCCACTTTATTACTTTGGTCGTGAGTTGAAGTTTGCTGGAAACAGAAACTTTGCTGACTGGACAATTACAATCATCAACGATGAAAACTTCAAGGTTCGTAAAGCATTCGAATCGTGGATGAATGGTGTCAACTCACATAGTGGTAACTTGCGTACTGTTACAGCAGGTAGCCCTAGTGGTTATTCTGTTGATGCTAAAGTTGACCAATATGACAAAGCTGGTAACATCATAAAGAGTTACAAGTTTGTTGGTGCTTTCCCTGTCGATTTGTCACCTATTGATCTAGATTGGGGTTCTAACGATGCTATCGAAGAATTTACAACAACTCTAGCATATCAGTGGTGGGAATCAGACACTACATCTTAATTATATACGGGGGATTAATTTCCCCCTTCATGTTTACTTGAATTGGAACTAAACTAATATGGCACTAAATCTTTTCGGTTTTCAAATCTCCAGACAAAAGGTTGATGTTGAACAGCAGTCGGAGAAAACCTTTGCACCACCTTCAAATGAAGATGGTGCTTTAACCATTTCCTCTGCCGCTTATTACGGCACATATGTGGACTTGGATGGTACTGCCAAAAATGAAGTTGAGTTGATTTCCCGTTATCGTGAGATGGCGATGCAACCAGAAATTGAATCTGCTATCGATGATATTATCAACGAAGCAATCGTTCAAAACGATGATGGAAAATCAATTCGTATTATTATGGACGACTTGAAACAACCAGATAAAATTAAGAAAGCAATCGAAGAAGAATTTAATATAGTTCTCAGATTGTTAAATTACCAAAACATGGCTACAGATACTTTCCGTAGATTCTATGTTGACGGTAGAATATTTTATCATGTAATCATTGACGATCAGAACCCTACACAGGGTATTAAAGCACTCAGATATATTGACCCACGTAAGATTCGTAAGATACGTGAGATTAAAAAAGAAAAAGATACAGGCACATCCGTTGACGTAGTACAAACAGTCAATGAATATTATATCTACAACGATAAAGTTGTATCTGGTTCTTCTTCTAGCTACGGTCCAGTTGGCACACGTATTGCTAAAGACGCAATCATTAACGTCAACTCGGGTTTAATGGACTCTCGCCGAGCAGTTGTTCTATCATACTTACACAAAGCGATTAAGCCTCTGAACCAACTACGCATGATTGAAGATGCAACGGTTATCTACCGTATCTCACGTGCGCCAGAACGTAGAATTTTTTACATTGACGTTGGTAATTTACCAAAGTTAAAAGCAGAACAATATCTCCGTGACATTATGGTCAAGTACAAAAACAAGTTGGTGTATGATGCACAGACCGGTGAAGTACGTGATGACCGTAAATTCCTTTCTATGATGGAAGACTTTTGGTTACCTCGCCGTGAAGGTGGTAAAGGTACCGAAATCACTACACTACCAGGTGGACAAAACTTGGGTGAACTTGAAGACGTAAAGTATTTTGAAAGAAAACTATACAAGTCCCTCAACGTTCCAGTTTCACGTTTGAATCCAGAAAGTTCTGGTTTCTCTTTAGGTCGTGTGGGTGAAATTTCACGTGACGAAGTTAAGTTCTCAAAGTTTGTTGACCGTCAACGCCAAAAGTTCTCAGAGATTTTTGACCAAGCACTCAGAGTTCAATGCGTACTAAAAGGTATTTGTACATCAGAAGAATTCGATGAGTTCAAAGAAAACATTTATTACGATTTCTTAAAAGACAATAATTTTGCCGAACTCAAAGATGCGGAATTGGTACGTGAACGTCTATCACTTCTTGGTTCAGTTGATCCATATGTTGGTCGTTACTATTCTATGGAATGGATTCAACGTAATGTTCTACGTCTATCTGACGATGACATTAAAGAAATGCAGAAACAAATTGATAAAGAAAAAGCTGCCGGTCTAATTATGGACCCAATGCAGATTGCACAACAAGGTCAACAAGAGTTGATGAATCCTGACGGTGCAGGCGGTGCGGGAGCAGGTGGTGGCACTGGTGCACCAGTGCCTGCCGCAAATCCAACACCACAAGATACTGCACAAACACCTAAAGGCGATTTAAGCCTGAACAATGATTACACTCCAACGATGCGTATGCTTCAAAGAGTGTTATAAATATTTTATGTTTAATGGAGAATAATATGAACGACAATCTTAGAGCAGTAGTTGATAATGCGTTTACTGATAACGCCACACAAATGCGTGATGCATTGTATAATGAAATCAACGATAGAATTTTTGCCACTATTGAGCAGAAAAAACAAGTTATCGCACAAAATTTAATTGCACAACATCAACCCGCAACCGAAACGGAATAATGAAAAGCCTAAAAGATTTTCTTCAGAAGGAAATAAAAGAAGATGGTTCTCCTGACGAAAATGGAGATGGTGTTCTGTCGCCGACAGAATTACACCATCACTTAGACATTCAAAAACGTGGTGTTGTTGACCTAGGTGATTATGCCGCACACATACTGTTTCATGCACATCATCCAGAATATCTGGCATCTGTTGTGGAAACATTGAATGATGTGCAAAGACTACATGCTTCCGGTCAGGAGATACATTCTCACGACCCAGTTCTGAATAAGTTAAAAGATAAACGTGCTTTGATGGCAACATCTAGTCCGGTGATGGAAGGTAAAACTTCTATGTCACAGGAATTAGATCCACCTGCCGTTCTCATTATGCGTAGAAAATCCATTCGACAGTTTCCTAATGGCCAAAGAGTTGCACTATATTATGTGGATAAAATTAATAAATATGTAACTGTACCATATGAAAATATGCAATGGTCATCTGTTACAGAAGAAACTGTTTTGGACAAAATCAAGAAAGTAAATGAGAGCAAGAAAAATATGGTAGTAGAACACTCTGATGGTTCAACTACTGAAGTAACTCCACAGATGGCAAAAGAAATGATGGAGTTATACAAAAAGATTAATGAGGCAAACAAGGCAAAAATGCAAGATATGCTTGAAGCAAGTGCAAAACATTTTCAAACTATCGCAAAGTTTTCTAAGGAATAAAAATGGCAAACGTATATGGAATTAACGTATTAAAAGACGATACACAACACGCAGTTATTAAACTGACAGCTAAGTTCGATGGTACAGGTCAAGAAACAAACACTGCACGTATCGTTGCTAACACACTGTCTGGTGCATTAGCTACTAACGGATTCCTTGTTGCAAACACACAAGGTGGTTCCGCTAACACAACACTTCCATATTACGGCTTAGCAATTAATCGTTTATGGTATGATTGCTCCGGAACTGCAAATTCTGATGTTGAATTATATTGGACAGCAACAGCATCAAACACAGCGTTCTTTATGAACGGTAACGGTGAGTATGATGGTGCAGGTAACTGGATTACAATTCCAAATCCAACCGCTGGTGCGGCTGGTTCAAACGGCAATATTGGTATCACTACACGTGGTATGGGTAACGGAGACAGTTATACAATTATTTTAGAACTACGTAAAGATAACGCTTATTACCAACGTGGTCAATTTAATGATCCAGCGGCATTCAACTATGGTGCTGGATACGGTCTGAGACCATAATGTCACTGATTGCTTGTTTTCTTTCTGGTAACCTAGAGGAAGCCAGAAAGTTAATAGACGAAAGAATTAAAGAACTATTCGAACATAAATTAGAAATAATAAAAGAACGTATAGTTAAAGAAGAATCTGAAAAATTGGGTTTAACAGAAGCCAATGTTCAGAAGATGGGAAGAACAAAACTGGTACGTATAAGAATACGTGCCGGTAAGGTACAAAGAAGGAAGAAATTCTCCTCAGTACCAGGATATACGATACGTGGAGGCAAACTCGTAAGAATGTCTGCACAAGAACGCCGCCATCGTAAGATGGGGGCACGTAGGGCTAAAATTAAACTTAGAAGTAAGAAGAATCAAATCTTACGGAAAAGAAAAATATCGTTAAGAAAACGAAAGGCAATGGGTGTAAGATGAAACTTATTAAAGAGATTACCGAAACGGTTAGTTATTTAACCGAAGAAGCTGACGGTAAAAAAGTCCTTCATATTGAAGGTCCATTCCTTGTTGCCGAAAAGAAAAACAAAAACGGTCGTATCTACGAATTCAATACACTACGTAAAGAAGTTCACAGATACACCGAAGATTATATCAATAAGCATCGTGCTTTTGGTGAGTTGGGACATCCCGACACACCATCAATCAACTTGGATCGTGTGTCTCACATGATTGTTGGTCTCCGTGAAGACGGTAACCAGTGGATTGGTAAAGCAAAGATACTTGATACACCCATGGGTAACATCGCAAGAAGCCTTATCGAAGGCGGCGCACAATTAGGTGTGTCTTCTAGAGGTATGGGTTCTTTAAAGATGGTCAACGGTGTGAACGTTGTGCAACCCGATTTCTATCTCGCCACAGCGGCAGATATTGTGGCCGATCCTTCTGCACCTGGTGCTTTTGTACAGGGAATTATGGAGGGCAAAGAATGGATGTTAGTAGATGGTAAGTGGACCGAAGTTCATCTTGAAGAAGCGATACAACAAGTTCGTAAGGCTTCACGTAAAGAAATCGAACAAGTAAGTTTACAAATCTTTGAAAACTTCCTTAGAAAACTATAATATTATAAATATCCACATACAAAACCAAGGAGAGTTTTAAATGGTTAAGAAATTTAATTTATCTGAAGCTGCCGCTGATATTCTAAACAAGAGTGTTTCCGGCGCTATGTCAAAACGTACAGACGGTCCTTCTAGACTGCCTACATCCGTAGTTGCAGGCCAAAAAGAAGTCGGTGATATTGGTACAGAAGTTACCAAGACAACAGATGGTGGTCCAGATGCCACTAAAGGTGTTGCTACAGCTACACCACCAGGCGCTACACCTCCAGTAGGTTCAGAGCCAATGAAAAAAGTTACCGGTCAACCTGCTGAACAAGGTTCTGTTGAAGCACCTGAAGGTAAACCTGGTACTCAAAAAATGGAAAAAAATAAAGGTGCTACATTCCAATCTTACGGTCAAAAGAACGAAGATGAAGAATTAGATGGCGAAGTGGTTGCCGAAGCTGAAGACAAAGAAGACCATGAAGACGAAAAGAAAGATAAAGCCATGATGAAAAAAATGATGGCTAAAAAAGGTCTAAAAGAAGACATTGATGCATTGCTTCAAGGTGAAGACCTATCAGAAGAATTCGTTTCTAAAGCTACTACAATTTTCGAAGCTGCCGTTATGTCACGTGTAGAAGAAATTGCAGAAGAAGTGGAAGCACAACTTCACGAACAATTCGAACAAGCAGTTGAAGAACTCAAAGAAGACTTTGCCGCTAAGATCGATGACTACCTAAATTACATGGTAGAAGAATGGATGAAAGAAAATGAACTAGCTATTGAGTCTGGCCTACGTGCTGAAATCGTAGAAGACTTTATTGGTGGTCTAAAGAATCTATTCGCAGAACACTACATCGACATTCCAGAAGAAAAAGTTGATGTTGTTCAAGAAATGGCTGATAAAGTTGAAGAACTAGAAGCTAAATTGAACGAAGAAATTTCCCGTTCTATTGAATTCAAAAAAGAAATCAATGAACATAAGAAAGTACAGGCTGTGCAAGCAGTTTGCGAAGGCCTAACGCAGACTCAGGTAGAAAAACTTAAGTCACTCGCAGAGAGTGTTGAGTTCACGACTGAGGAAGAATTCACCGAAAAAGTTAACACATTGAAAGAAGCGTATGCTCCTTCTAATGTTAAAGCTGGTGAGAAATCTGCCCTAGAAGAAGGTGTAGAAGTACCGGAAGACAAGCCATCAAAAGCATCTTCTGATCCTCTAATCAACGCCGCTGTAAATTCAATCTCAAAATCTGTGCAAAAATAAGCACATAATTTAAAAACATAGGAGTTACTTAAATGTTACTATCTGAAGAACTAAAGCAAAAATGGCAACCAGTTCTGGAGCACCCAGAATTAGAAGCTATTAAGGATCCATATAAGAAGGCTGTTACAGCCATGGTCCTTGAAAACCAATCTCAAGCTATGGCGTCTGATCGTGCCCAAATGGGTATGTTGAACGAAGCTGCCGCCCCTGGTCCATCTATGGCTACTGGCGCTGGTGTTCAAAACTTTGACCCAATCTTGATCTCATTGGTTCGCCGTGCATTACCTAACCTAATTGCGTATGATGTTGCTGGCGTTCAGCCAATGACAGGACCAACAGGTTTGATTTTTGCAATGCGTGCCAAGTATGGTCAAGACAATACAGCCGCTGGCCAAGAAGCGTTCTACAACGAAGCTAATACCAAGTTCTCTGGTATTGGTTCCGACACTAACCGTTTCGGTTTCGCTAACAACACTACTGGTGACACATTGACCAACCCAGTTGGTAACGGTTTCACAACAGCTAACACATTCACAACCGGTATCGGCATGCCAACGGCTACTGCTGAATACTTGGGTTCTGATTCAAACACAGCTTTTGGTCAAATGGCTTTCTCTATCGAGAAGGTTACTGTTACCGCTCAAAGCCGTGCGTTGAAAGCTGAATACTCACTAGAACTTGCACAAGACTTGAAAGCAATCCACGGTCTTGACGCTGAAACAGAATTGTCCAACATTCTGTCTACAGAAATTCTAGCTGAAATTAACCGTGAAGTTATCCGTACAATCTACACTGTTGCTAAGAACGGTGCTCAGTATGGTACAACAACTGCTGGTACATTCGACTTGGACACTGACTCTAACGGTCGTTGGTCTGTTGAGCGTTTCAAAGGTTTGATCTTCCAAGTTGAACGTGATGCTAACGTTATTGCCAAAGAAACTCGTAGAGGTAAGGGCAACGTGATGATCGTATCATCTGACGTTGCTTCCGCTATGGCTATGGCTGGTGTTCTACAGTACACTCCTGCATTGTCTACTGACTTGCAAGTTGATGACACTGGTAACACATTTGCTGGCTTGCTCCACGGTCGTATCAAGGTCTATATTGACCCATACTTCGGTGGTTACACAGCTAACCAAGAATTGGTAACAATTGGTTATAAGGGTTCTTCTCCTTATGACGCTGGTCTATTCTACTGCCCATACGTTCCTCTACAAATGGTTCGTGCAGTTGACCAGTACACATTCCAACCAAAGATTGGTTTCAAGACACGTTACGGCATGGTTGCAAACCCATTTGCTGGTGGTGCTAACGCTGACCTAGGTCAGTTGTACTCTAAGCGCAACACCTACTACCGTATTTTCCGTGTTGCTAACTTGATGTAATTCTCAAGTAAAATAAGCCACCGTAGAGTGGTACTTTAAAAGAGGAGCAGAAATGCTCCTCTTTTTTTATTCCTAAATAATAGATGTTATCAAGGAGACATTATGAGTGGAGCAATTGCATCTCATCCAAGTACAACCAATTTATTACAGCCAACGAAATATTTGGTTACCTTTCCAGAAATTTCTGAAACAATTTATTTTTGTCAGAAAGCAAATATTCCTGGAGTTTCATTGGGTACAGCAGTACAATCAACACCAAACTTAGATTTGTACCACTCTGGTACAAAGATTGAATACAATACATTCGACATTACATTCATGGTGAATGAAGACCTGTCGTCATGGTTGTCAATATATAAATGGATGGTTGATCTTTCTTCCGTTAGCGATAGTTATACCAGAAGACAGGGGAGTAAAAAACAAGCCATACTTACCGTAATGTCGAATTTAAACAATCCAAAATTTAGAATCAAACTTAATAATATTTTCCCACTTTCACTGAGTGACTTGGAGTTTGATACCACTTTATCAGCAGACGAACATGTTTTTGCAACTGCAACATTTAGGTATGATTGGTTTGACTTAGAAAAACTTTCGTGATATAATATAATTTTGCAATGGAGATTATAATGAGCAAACTTGAAGAAATATTGAAAGAATGGGAAAAAGATTCCGTAATTGATTCCACGGAACCTGGAAAAGAACTTCTAAAAATACCCACACTACATAATAAGTATCTAAAGATTCTTGTGAATCACAGGCTTTCAATGAAGCGTGTGAACTTTGACTATGCACGTATGCGTAGAATCAAAGAAGAATATTATAACGGTTCTCTATCACAAGAAGAACTAGAAGAATATGGTTGGGAACCCTTCCTCTTGAATGTGAAAACTAAACAGGGTGTTGAACGTTACATGGAATCTGACACTGAACTTATTCGGTTGTTGGAAAAGAAAATGTATCACGATGAAGCAATTGCTGTGTGTGAATCAATCATGCAAGAACTAAAGAGTAGGACTTTCCAACTGAAAGACTATATTGCATGGGAAAGATTCATCGGTGGAAACTAAACTAATAGTAACGAAACGAAACGAAGCGTATGTTAAAGTAAATTGTGAACGCTCGACAGCACAAGAACTGTCTGAGTTTTTTACCTTCTATGTACCTGGACACCAATTCACTCCAGCATTTCGCAATAAAATTTGGGACGGTAAAATAAGGCTGTTTGACCTTAGAACGTTTCAGGTTTATCACGGTCTTCTTCCTTATATTGAAAACTTTTGTGAAGAACGTGAATATGTTTTGGAGTATGGTGATCCAAGGCCTGATTTGACTGATGATTATTCTGTGTATCATGCAGATAAGTTTATCACAGATTTGAAGTTGCAGTCAAGAAATAATGATATAGATGTAAGAGATTACCAAAAGAATGCATACGTACATGCTATGCGTAATAAACGGTGTCTTCTACTCTCACCAACATCCTCGGGTAAATCTCTAATCATTTACCTTGCAGTGCGTCAGCTACTCACGTACAAGTGTAAGAAAGGTCTGATTATTGTTCCGACCACATCACTTGTCGAACAACTCTATTCGGACTTTGCAGATTACTCAAGCAAAAATGATTGGGAAGTACAAGAGAATGTACACAGAATCTATCAGGGTAGAGACAAGAACACAGAACTCCCGCTTACCATCTCCACATGGCAATCTCTGTATACACAACCTGAAGAATATTTCCACCAATTCGATTTTATAATTGGTGATGAAGCACATCTATTCAAAGCACAGTCTCTTGTTTCCATTATGTCAAACTGCATCAACGCAAAGTACCGTATTGGTCTAACTGGTACACTTGATGGAACTAAGACACACAAACTGGTACTTGAGGGTCTTTTTGGACCCGTTGAAAAGGTAACAACAACCAAAGAATTGATGGACAACAAGCAGATTGCAGACTTTTCAATCAAATGTTTGGTTCTAAAACATGAAGATGAAATATGTAAGTTGATGAAAGGTAAAACCTATCAAGAAGAAATTGAATATCTAATTCTGAATGAAGCCAGAAATAAATTTATCAAAAATCTTGCGGTATCTTTGAATGGAAACTCTCTAATTTTATACCAATATGTTGACAAACATGGCAAAATATTGTATGATATGATAACTAATACCGAGAAGATTGGTAATAGGAAGGTCTTCTTTGTTTACGGTAAAACCGACACAGAAACAAGAGAAGAAGTTAGACAGATCACCGAGGAAGAAAATGACGCTATTATTGTGGCTAGTTATGGTACCTTTAGTACTGGAATTAATATTAGGAATCTCCATAATATTATATTCGCATCTCCATCCAAATCAAGAGTTCGAAATCTCCAATCTATTGGACGTGGTTTACGAATCGGTGACAACAAGGTCGAAGCGGTTCTTTACGACATAGCAGATGACTTACGTTATAAGGGTTATATGAACTTCACTCTCAAACATTTCGTAGAACGAACTAAGATATATAATGAGGAGAAGTTCACTTATAAACTCTATAAGATAGGATTAAAAAATGGAAACAATAAAATTATTACGCCTTAAGTCTGGTGAAGACATTATAACATATTTCGAACAAGTAGATAAATTGAATTTTATTGTTAGAGAGCCTATGGTGGTCTTAGTTAAGAGTGATATGAAATCGGGTAAACAAATCATTATGATGGACCATTGGTTACCTGCACCACTCATCAAGAACAATGAGGCATTTATAACTGAAGGTGAGATTGTTACAATTTTAGAACCCACTTCTGAATTCTCCGAATACTTTGAGAATGCTGTGGATGCTATACATAAAGCTAAAAATGTGGAGGAAGATTCTTCCGATGAAGAAGAAATGAGTAAAGATTTGATGGCTATAATGCTGGACTCTGTTGGTCCAGATATATCCGTAGTTCATTAATTAACATGCAGAGGCTACATACTGGAGTGTAGACCTTTGTCAAGTGGAAGTCAAGCAATTTAAAGGTACATATATCATGGAACAACAAACAATACCAATGCCGGTTACAAAACCAAAAAAGCATTACATCAACAACGCAGATTTTTGCCAAGCACTTTTGGAATACCAGGCTGCCGTAGCACTTGCAAAGCAAGAGGGTAAACCAAAACCAAAGATTCCCAATTACATTGGTGAATGCTTTATGAAGATTGCAGAGGGTCTCTCACACAAACCCAACTTCATCAACTATACCTACCGTGACGAAATGGTTGGAGATGGTATTGAAAACTGCCTTATGTACTTTGAAAACTTTGACGTTTCAAAGTCGAGCAATCCTTTCGCATACTTCACACAAATTATTTACTACGCATTCTTACGCAGAATTCAAAAAGAAAAGAAACAACTGTATGTAAAGTACAAAGCAACGGAGCAGTTTGGTATCTTCAATGAATCCGAACTCATGGGTTACGATGATACACCAGCCAAGCCTTTCGAACTGTACGATAACATTTCCGAATTCATTGAGACTTTCGAAGAAACAAAGAAGAAGAAAAAGGAAATAAAAAAGAACAAAGGTATCGAAAAGTTTTTGGAAGAATAAAATGAAAATTGGATTCACTTGCTCATGTTTTGATTTGTTTCATGCTGGTCATGTGTTGATGCTTGAAGAAGCAAAAGAACATTGTGATTACCTAATTGTCGGTCTTCAAACCGATCCAACAATAGACAGACCGGAAAAAAATAAACCGGTACAATCAGTCTACGAACGGTATGTGCAACTCAAAGGGTGCAAGTACGTTGATGAAATTATACCATATTCCACTGAAGAAGACCTTTTAAACCTATTGACTTCAGTGAATTATGATGTTAGAATACTTGGCGAGGAGTATAGGATTAAACCCTTTACAGGTAAACACCTTGATAAGGAATATTATTACAATACTCGTAACCATAATTACAGCAGTACGGAACTGAGGAAACGAATTGAGAGTAGCAATAATAACTGACCAACACTTTGGTGCTAGAAATGACTCATTACACTTTTTGGACTTTTATGAAAAATTTTATGATGAAACATTTTTTCCTGCTATTGATTTTGCCGGAATTACTACTCTGCTTATTCTTGGTGACACGTTTGATAGGCGTAAATACGTAAACTTCTATTCACTGCAACGTGCAAAGAAGATGTTCTTTGATAAGTTGGCGGACCGTGGTATCAAAGTACATATGTTGGTGGGTAACCATGACACATATTACAAGAACACAAACGATGTTAATTCACCGAGACTCGTTCTGGAAGAATATGATAACATCAACATCATAAAGAATCCGGATACATTACAACTTGATGGTGTTTCGGTTTGCATGATGCCGTGGATTTGTGCCGAGAACTATGACCATTCGATTCAAACTTTGAAACTTACGGAAGCAACAATCTGTATGGGACACTTTGAGATTGAAGGTTTCCAGATGTATCGTGGTGCACCGTCACATGAGGGTTTAGAACCTAAAATGTTCGACAAGTTTGACATGGTGTTTTCTGGTCACTATCACCATAAGTCGAGTCGAGGTAACATACACTATCTCGGCAATCCCTATGAGTTGACATGGCAAGACCATGACGATCCACGTGGGTTTCATATTCTAGATTTGAAGACACAGGAACTGGAATTCATCCAGAATCCTAACAGAATGTTCAAGAAACTTATCTATGATGATAAGGTTGATGACATTAAAACCATCACATCTATGGACTTGGCACACCTGAAGACCAGCTATGTCAAAGTTGTTGTTGTTAATAAAACTAATCCATACCTGTTTGATACACTAATCAATAGACTATACCAAATTGGACCAATTGATATTTCGATTGCTGAAGACTTCACTGAACAGGAAGACATGCAAGACGATGATGTGGATCAAGCCGAAGACACAACAACAATTTTAAATAAGTACGTTGACAACCTGACAACAGATTTAGAAAAAGACAAAATTAAAACGCTTCTGAGGGAATTATACGTTGAAGCATTGAATGAGGAATCAGAATGAGTTCACCTACTAAAATGGTAAATGATGAATTAGCGGAGAAAATGTTTTTCATTCCACGTTTTGTTGTGGATACGGAGATGTTTACTCCAGGTGAATGTGATTTCATTCGAGATTATTTCCGTAACAACTATAAAACAACAAGTGGTGGTGAATATGCAAATTACAACATACCACAACAACGGAAAGCCGATGTTGTTTTATTGGATAGTGCTCCACCAGATTTGTTGTGGATGTGGGAGAAGTTTAATAATTTAATTGCATATTACAACGACAAGTATTTCAACTTTGACATATATGGTTATAATTATCTCCAATATGCCAAATATGAACCAGGTGGTAAACATGAGTTTCACATGGACTTGCCATTGGATGGAAAAACTGTACAATACAACTTACTTGAACACCTACGCAAGATGACGGTAATTCTTTTGCTTGGTGAACCTGGAGTTGATTTTGAAGGTGGTGAGTTTCAACTCAATCACTTCTCAGAACAATACCCCTGGAATACAAATTTAAAAAAAGGACATGTGATTATTTTCCCATCGTTCCTTTTACATAGAGTGGCACCTGTTATCTCCGGTGTCAGGGAATCAATAGCTGTTTGGCCAGTAGGACCTAAATTTAGATAATGATTATTTTTGAAAAAGTTCGTTGGAAGAATTTTCTTTCCACGGGAAATGCATTCACTGAAATTGACTTAACTCGGTCTACAAACACACTCATCGTTGGCCACAACGGTGCGGGTAAATCCACTATTCTGGATGCACTCACATTTGGTTTGTTCGGTAAGCCGTTTCGTAAAATCAATAAACCACAATTGATGAACACAATCAACAATGGAGATTGTGTCGTTGAGATTGAGTTTAAGATTGGTAAGAAGCAATATAAGATTGTTCGGAGTATCAAACCAAATGCGTTCGAGATTTATTGTGACTCTGTTCTGGTTAATCAGGACGCAAAGGCAAAAGACTACCAAGAGCACCTCGAAAAGTTCATTCTTAAACTCAATTATAAATCTTTTACGCAAGTTGTAATTCTTGGGTCGGCATCTTTTGTTCCGTTCATGCAGTTGTCTCCTGGAGACCGTAGAGCAATCATTGAGGATTTACTTGATATTCAAATCTTTTCGTCAATGAATTCCATTGTTAAGAATAAGATTTCAACAATCAAAGATGAACAGAAAACAGTTGATTATAATATCAAACTTGTTGAAGCTAAAATCTCCTTACAGAAACAAAACATCGAAGACAATAAGAAAAACCATTTTGTTGAAATCAACAAAAAGGTACAAGAGATTTCGGACAATGATACTCACCTGAATAAGGTTGCAAAAGATATTGCTCTCATTCAAAAGCACATAGAACAACTTACAAACAAAATATCAGACAAAACTACGGTATCATCTAGAACAACTAAACTCATAACACTGCAATCAAAGTTTGAAGATAACGTCAGAAAATTAAACAAAGAAATTTCTTTTTACCAGAACAATGATAACTGCCCAACCTGCCAGCAAGCTATTGTATCCGAAACAAAAGAAAAACATGTAACTGAAAAACAAACCAGGATTACTGAGATTCAAACGGCAACAACAAAACTGGAAGAAGAACTACAGAATGTACACAATCGTTTGGAAGAAATAGAAAAGATTCAAAAGCATATCAATGCACACAATTCCGAAGTCGTTAAGTTGAACACACAGGTTACAAGTGTCAATTCTTACAATACCAGACTGTCAAAAGAGATTGAAGAACTTAGAACCCGTACAGTGTCAACAGATAATGACGATGACAAATTGAAAACTCTGAATGCTGAATTACAAGAATACAAAGATGTTGCTGAACAATTGTCGATAGATAAACAGTACCATGAGTTTGCGGCAACACTACTTAAAGATACTGGTATCAAAACCAAAATCATCAAGCAGTATCTTCCTGTTATGAACAAGTTGATTAACAAGTATTTAACTTCAATGGACTTCTTTGTCAACTTCAATCTAAACGAATCGTTTGAAGAAACAATCAAGTCTCGTCATCGTGATGAATTCTCTTATGCATCATTCTCTGAAGGTGAAAAGATGCGTATTGACCTTGCACTTCTGTTTACATGGCGTCAGATTGCTAAGATGAAGAACTCAGTGAATACCAATCTATTGATTTTGGACGAAGTGTTTGATTCTTCTCTTGACGGAGTTGGTACAGAAGAATTCCTTAAACTACTGAACAGCCTAGATAATAGCACAAATGTATTTGTAATCTCACATAAAGGTGACCAACTTTTTGATAAGTTCAGGTCTGTAATTAAATTTGAAAAGAAAAATAACTTCTCACAGGTGGCGAAATGAATGATGTAAAAAATGATGTTTTAGTATTTGATACCGATGCGTGGAAAAAAGATTTACCAGCAATCAGCAAACAGATTGAAATCTTTACTCTTGTACCAGAGATTCATCCGGCTTTAAAGTCGGCATTACCAGAGTTTGACTTTGCTAATCCACCGGTTGATCCGTCCGAATTTGCAAGTTCACTCGTTGAAACATGTAAGAAGCATAATGGTATTGGTCTTTCTGCCAACCAATGTGGCTATAACTATCGTGTATTCGTCATGGGTTCAGGTGATGAGTACGTAGCGTTCTTTAATCCAAAAATCATTACTGTTTCGGAAGAAAAGACACGAATGGAAGAAGGATGCCTATCATATATGGATTTGTTCCTAAACATCGAACGTCCATCCACCATTGAGGTAGAATACCAAGATTTCACCGGTGCTACCAAAACAGCCAAGTTTGCCGGAATAACCGCACGTTGTTTCCAACATGAACTTGACCACATGAACGGAGTAGTGTATACTATGCATGTGAAGCCATTGGCTATGCAAATGGCAATGAAGAAACGATCCAAACTTGCCGATCAAAGACGCAAGATGCAAAAGATGATGATTAACAAGGTGAAAGAAAAATTTAATGTCAAACGATTCTGATGTTGAAAACGAAAAGTGGCCTGCACACGTACAGAAACAATGGGAAGAATGGTCTGAAAAGAATCCAAAAAGTTCCTTTGAGCATGTTGACACCGAAGAACTGAAGAAAGTTCTTACGGAAGATTTGACTTATGCATCCAATATGGATGTTAAAGAATATACTTTGTTCCAGAAGTGGTGTGAGGTTCAAGAAAAGTTTCCCACAAAAACAAACAACACTTTTTGGGGTGATGAAAAGGTCCTTGTCGATGAAGAACAAGGTAAATATATTGTTCTTGCTAAGAACAATATCTGGATACCAGAATCGCCTGATGACTTTATGAACCTGCGTCCCGTGATGGAATTCACTGATGACTCCGGATCAAAATTCACGACAGGAATTGACGGTACAACCATAAAAAGCGACAAAAAGCGTACTAAAGACCTTCCTATATTATGGAACACGACACGTACCTTTATCTCTACGATGAAGAACAATTCAAACATTGGTCGTAACCTCAACTTCATTGTCAAAGATGATGTGACTGGCAAGTATCTCGGTGTCATTTGTATTTCTTCCGACTTCCTAGACTTGACACCACGTGACACTGCTATTGGTTGGGAACGTGAAAAGAAAACTCAAGGTGGTATGATTAACCATACTGCAATCGGTTCTTCTATTGTTCCACTTCAACCCCTTGGTTTCAATTACATGGGTGGTAAGCTACTTGCATTGCTTTGCCTATCCGATACAGTTCAGAAATTGTGGAAAGAAAAGTATGGTGATGTTCTTGCTGGAGTTACAACTACTTCTCTCTACGGAAATACTAAGTCTGGTGGACTATCTCAATACGATGGTCTTGAACACTGGAACAAAATGGGTTTCTCATCTGGTTCGGTTGCTTTTGAGCCTCGCAAGTCCACTCTGAATATGTTATGGAATTGGCTGAAAGAAAACCACACGGAGAAATACTTTGAGTGGTGGGAAGCTAAGAATGATAAAGGTCTCCCGTTCAAACGTGACCACAAGAATCGTTCACTACACTTCTTGTATCCAAAACTTGGTATTCCAAAAGAGTTGACACGTACCGCACACCAACGTGGTATCTATTTCTCTCCGCTCTACAATAATACCAATGAGTTCCTCCGTGGTGAAATCACGGAAGACCAACTCGTTAAATCTTTTGATACATCCGAAGAAGCACTTTCGGAACTCTGGAAATCCAAGTATGCCAAGGGTCGCATTCGTCAACTACAAAAGAAGAACAATGTTTCATATGAAACTCTTTTCTATGACGATTTGGTATACATGACTTGGGAAGAAACCAAGTCCAAATATTTGCCGCAAGTGGGACGGTAAATTCTCAAGTGTACCGCTAAAACACTTGACTTTTATCCTACATAATTGTATACTGTGATTTGCTCGTATGAGCAGTGTTCTTAACTTTAAAATGGAGTTTATTATGAAAAAAGTATCCGCTAAGGAAAAAATGTTGCAAACCTTGACCAAGAAGGAAGGTTACAACACATTCAGCGTAGCACAGGCTCGCTCACGATTTGGTGTTACCAATGTTGCCGCTCGTATTTCTGAGTTGCGTAACGAAGGTTATGCTATCTACACCAACATTAAGTCACGTGCTGATGGCTCTAAGGTTGCTGTTTATCGTCTTGGAACTCCTTCCAAGTCTTTCAAAGCACAATGCCGTGCTATGGGCGTTCGTCCACAAACCGCTTAATACTGGTTTGATACGGGAGAGTACCATTTCTTAGTGGTCTCTCCTTTTTTTTATTTTTGGAGTACAAATGGAAATTTCAATCAAAACAGAAGAACTTAGAAAACATAAGCTGTTTGTAGCCACACCAATGTATGGTGGGCAAAACCATGGACTCTATATGAAAGCATGTCTTGACCTTCAAGGTATGTGTATTCAATATGGAATCGAAGTTAAATTCTCATTCTTGTTTAATGAGTCTTTGATTACACGTGCAAGAAACTATTTGGTGGATGAATTCCTAAATCGTTCTGATTGCTCACATATGTTGTTTATTGATTCTGATATCAATTTCAACCCACAAGATGTTATCGCAATGTTGGCTCTTGACAAAGATGTTATTGGTGGTCCTTATCCTAAGAAGGCTATCAAGTGGGGCAACGTAAAGAAAGCGGTTCAAATGCATCCGGACATTGAACCTGGAACGCTTGAAAAGGTTACTGGTGATTACGTTTTCAATCCAGTAAAAGGTACTGCACAGTTCTCCGTTTCTGAACCACTTGAGGTTATGGAAATTGGTACAGGCTTTATGATGATTAAGCGTGAAGTGTTCCCTAAGTTTGCGGAACAATATCCACATCTCAAGTACAAGCCAGACCACGTTGGTCAAGCACACTTTGATGGCTCACGTTACATTCATGCATACTTTGATACCGTGATTGATCCAAAGTCTGAGCGTTATCTCTCAGAAGACTACATGTTCTGTCAATGGTGGCGTAACATGGGTGGTCAAATCTGGCTCTGTCCATGGATGCGTACTACACACATTGGAACATATCACTTCCAAGGTGACATGCCAGCAGTAGCAAACTTTGTTGGTGAAATGTAATGATTGTTGGTTTACTTGGATTCATTGGTTCAGGTAAAGGTACCGCAGGCGACATTCTTAAAGATATGGGGTTTACTCCTATCTCCTTTGCAAAAGGTGTTAAGGATGTTACAGCAGAAATGTTTGGTTGGCCTCGTCACTTACTTGAAGGTGACACTCAACATTCACGTGAGTGGCGAGAAAAACCCGATGATTTCTGGTCTTATGAATTCGGAAAAGAATTCACTCCCCGTCTAGCACTTCAACTCATGGGCACAGAAGTTGGTCGTGATGTATTTCATAAAGATTTTTGGGTGATTAAGTTAAAGAATTATATCGATAACGCACCTGAACAAAATTATGTTATCACTGATGTTAGATTTCAAAATGAAATTCAATTCATTAATAGATATGGCGGTACATTAATTGAGATTAAACGTGGTATCACACCGCACTGGTATGAAATTGCATCAAAGGCTAATCGTGGTGACCACAAAGCTGAAGCGTTTATGATTGACCAATCTGGTGTACATGAATCAGAATGGAGATGGGTTGGAGGTGATATTGACCACACTATCGACAATGATGGAAGTCTGGAAGATTTGAAGAAAAATTTGAAGAATTGCTTGATTAGTTCCTTCGGAACTGATATAATTCGTGAACCTACTTAAGGAGTATTATTATGAAACTTTCCACAAATACAATGAGTATTTTGAAAAACTTTGCCACGATTAATGAAGGTATCTTTGTTAAACCTGGTAATGTAATTGAAACTATCTCAAAACAAAAAAACATTCTTGCAAGAGCAGAATTAACCGACACGTTCGAAGCTGAATTTGGTATTCACGATCTGAACAATTTCTTGGGCACACTCACACTCGCACGTGATGCACAGCCTGAAATTGAGGTTGAAGATAAGAACATTGTCATCAAAGGTCTTGGTGGTCGTTCTAGCACCAAGTATCGTAAAGCGGCCAAAGAAACTATTCTTGTTCCACCAGATAAAACTATCTCGATGGACAATGCAGAGATTAAGTTTTCTCTTGATGCACAAGACCTAGAATGGATTTCTAAAGTTGCATCTGCACTTGGTTCACCCAACATCGCATTCGTTTCTGATGGTGAAACAATCAGCATTGAAACATTCGATGCAAAAGATGATGCGTCACACGTTAACTCAACACAACTGAACGTTGCTGTAACCGGTGCAAAGTATCGCATGGTCTTTGCTACAGAAAATCTGCGTTTTGTTCCCGGTGCGTATGGAGTTACCATCGCATCTAAAGGCATTGGTCACTTTAAGAGTACAACTGTACCTGTTGAGTATTGGGTGACTACTGAAACTGGTTCTAAGTACGAAGGATAATTATGACTGCTGTGACTACTCTCTATGGTTCTTTCGATGAGAACCAACTCAAATCTATTCGTGATGCACTCTCTGAAATTTCTAACGAAATGTCGGTAATTGACTCACACAAAGAAGCTATCAAAGATGTTATCGATGCACTCTATGATAACTTCAAGATTCCTAAAAAAGTTCTCCGCCGCATGGCAAAGACACATCACAAACAATCTTTCCAAGAAGAAGTGACCGAAGACAATGAATTCGAAGCACTCTATATTGGCATGACTGAAACAAAATGAATCCAACAAGCCGTAGAAGTTTCGCAAAAAGTCTAGGGCTGGTTGGTCTACTCGCAGTTGGTGTTGAAGGTTATAAACAAGTCAAAGAACGAATTGTTTATAAACAAGATGAACTACCAACTGCTGAGTTGGAAAAACAACTTGAAGGTAAACCTGTATTGCAATTGCAGGCAACATATGGTGAAGAATTGCCACCGCAACAGAGTACTTATGGAAACTATTATGTTATTAGTGCAGGTCCAAATTACAAACCTGGTACTGAAAAACGTGTTGCGGTGAATATTGTACCAGGTCCTGATGGTAAACTATACGTCAAAGAGAATGACTCTTGGCGTAAAATTTGATACAATGATGTTTTATATTATGGAGAATTTGAATGAGCGAACAAATGTTGTGGGTGGAAAAGTATCGTCCTCATAAAATTGAAGACTGTATTCTTCCAGAGTCTATTAAATCTACGTTTCAAGAATATGTCAACAGAAAAGAAATCCCAAATTTGTTACTTGCTGGATCCGCAGGGGTCGGAAAAACAACGATTGCGAAGGCACTATGTGAGGAAGTCGGATGTGATTACATCGTCATCAACGGCTCGGACGAAAGCGGTATTGACACATTCCGAAACAAGATTAAAAACTATGCCTCGTCAATGAGCCTTTCTGGTGGCCGCAAGGTCATCATTATCGATGAAGCTGATTATCTAAATCCAAATTCTACACAACCCGCACTCCGTGGTGCTATGGAAGAATTTGCAGTTAATTGTTCCTTCATCTTTACATGTAACTTCAAGAATCGTATCATTGATCCGTTACATTCTCGTTGTTCTGTTGTTGAATTTAAGATTCAAAACGGACAAAAAGCTAAGATGGCCGCACAATTCTTCAAGCGTGTGGAATGGATTCTTGAACAAGAAGCTATTGTTTACGATAAGCAAGTTGTTGCATCTGTCATCACAAAACACTTTCCAGATAACCGCCGTGTTCTAAACGAACTACAGAGATATGCTGTTGGTGGTACAATCGACAAGGGTATTCTTGCCGCAGTTGCTGATTTGCAAATCTCAGACCTCATTAAATCGGTGAAAGAAAAAGACTTTGGTACTGCACGTAAGTGGGTAATCAATAACATCGATTCGGATTCAGCATCCATCTTCAGGAAAATCTATGAGTCTTTGTACGACTCTATGACTCCTGATAGTATTCCACAAGCTGTATTACATCTGGCAAAATATCAGTATCAAGCCGCATTCGTTGCGGATCAAGAAATCAATCTAATGGCATTTCTTACAGAACTCATGGCCGATTGCACTTTCAAGTGAGGTTGATATGAGTCCTTTTGATTTTGTCGAAATTATACTGAACAAACGTAACAAGTTTTCTCAAGAAGAATTAGATTTTGAAGCATACAAACCCTTTCTTGTTAATCGTTCCCTTTCATATCAACCTGATTGCATTCTATATGTAAATGAATTGAATAAGAGTCACAGTGTACCCAAAACACTACAATACCAATATCTTCTAAATACAATTAGACCGATGAAACGTAAGTTTCAATCTTGGCAAAAGCAGGCGGTCATCAAGGATTTAGATTGTGTTAAGGAGTATTTTGGTTATTCTGATGAAAAGGCCAAAGAAGCCCTACGCATTCTATCGGATCAACAAATCGCTTTGATAAAAGAAAAATTAGAAAAAGGCGGAGTGAAAAAATAATGATTAAAATAGAAGACATGGTAGAGGTGACCTTGAATGAAAAGGATGATTTCCTAAAGGTCCGAGAAACACTTACACGCATTGGTGTAGCATCAAAAAAAGAAAAGATTTTATATCAATCTTGCCACATTCTGCATAAGCAAGGCAAGTATTATATTGTACACTTCAAAGAACTATTCTCCTTGGATGGTAAGCCAACAGACCTGACCGAGAATGATATTGCTCGGAGAAATACTGTTACCAATCTATTGGAAGATTGGGAACTTATCAAGATTGTCAATAAAGACCAGACTGTGGAGCCAACTGTGTCCTTGTCTCAGGTAAAAATTCTTTCACATAAGGAAAAGAATGATTGGCAATTGGTACCAAAGTACAACATAGGTAAAAAACCACAATCCGTGGATAAATAAAAAAGAGCCCACCTTAGGGCTGTTTGATGCTACGGTTAAAGGCGTCCGTGTAATTACACCTCCGACACGAAAGTTCGGACCAGTATAAGGTAAGCTGGATGATATGCCTTCGGGGTATCAATTTTTTAACTCGCTTTTAGGAGAAAACTATGACACATCTATCGTTGCCGTATGGCAAATCTTTGCTTCCATCCACTGTCGGTTTCGACCGACTTCTAAGTACCTTTGAAGAATTTGACAATCTTCTGACACAAGGTGCTAAAGTTCAAACCTATCCTCCATATAATATCCTCAAAGAGGATGATGAAAACTACACAATTGAAATTGCCGTTTCGGGTTTCAAACGTGATGAAATTGAAATCACATCGGAAGGTGGAAAACTTTACGTGAATGGAGCAATCAAGACCGCAAGGACTTCCGATAAGTATCTACACCGTGGTATTGGTACAAGGGATTTTTCCCACAAATTTGTACTTTCTGATACCATTGTTGTTAAAGATGCTGATATTGCTGACGGTCTACTGGTCATCAATCTGGTAAACATCATTCCAGAAGAAAAGAAACCACGTAAAATCGAAATTGGTTGTAGCAAAAATACAACACAAGACTTGACAAAGTAACAGAAGTCTGTTAGAATCCTTGTAAGTAACTTGGATTCTAACATGGAAATCTTCTTATCCTCATATAGTCTTTTTGTTTTAGGTGCATTCCTAGGCGCACTATTGGGTCGGACGTTTACTTTTGGAATTCTTGCAGTTTGTTTTTTAATTATGTTGATTAGATTATGAAAACCGAAAAACCCATTAAACTACGGAATGCACTACATCAAACCGAAGTATATTACACCTTTTCTCATTGGCCTTCCAAAGAGATTGATGGTGTAATATTTCTGCCTGTTGTAAAACAACCACCATCAAATGCAACACAAACTATACATTATATGCGTAAAGATTCTTTGGAGAAAATAAAATGAAAGTCGCTCTCTGTTCCGATGTTCACCTGGAATTTGGTACAATTTCCTTGGAGAACACCGAAAATGCGGAAGTTCTAATCTTGTCTGGTGACATTTGTGTTGCCAAGGATGTTTATACCCGTGATACTTATAATCTCCGAGGTGAGAATGATAAATCTAACCAAATTCATACATTCTTTCAAGAATGTTCTGCAAGATTTCCTCATGTTATTTACATCCTCGGAAATCATGAACACTATCACGGTGATTTTGCTAAGTCTCTTACAACTCTCCGTGATAATCTTGGTTATCTGGTCAATCTACACATTCTAGAAAAAGAATTCGTTGAGATTGGTGGTAACATGTTCTTTGGTGGCAGTCTATGGACTGACATGAACAAAGAAGATCCACAAACACTGTACGGTATCAAAGGTTACATGAACGATTATCGTATCATTCAGGACAGTGATGAAGTTGTTCATTTTAAATCTCCTGTTTATGGTACAAAAGAAGATGGAAGCACAGACTACAGCAATATTGTTAGTCAACAATTTCATACACGTCCAGCTAAGTTTTCTCCAGAAAAATCTGTGAGTGAACACAAGGCTACTTTGGTTGCATTGAAAGAAGCAATCGGCTCACATTCACTTAAAAATTGGATCGTTGTTGGTCATCATGCTCCTTCTAAGCAATCAACGAAGCCACAGTATGAAAACGATGTGATGGTGAATGGTGCTTACAGTTCAGACTTGTCTGAATTTATTTTGGATCATCCACAAATCAAACTGTGGACACATGGACACACTCATCATAATTTTGATTACATGATTGGTTCTACACGCATTGTTGCTAATCCACGTGGTTATGTTAACTACGAAGACCAAGCAGATAATTTCACACTACAATTTATTGAGGTTTAATATGTCAAAGGATGTTGTTCTCAATTATCTTGAGTTTGAAATCCTTTGGCATACCGACATTATGAATTCATCTTATAGTTTGGAGGATCGTAAATGGAAACAAGGTCAAATTGATTTGTTGAAGCGTATGTTGGATGAAGTGATGGGTATTGAACGTGAAAATTTACTTACTAAGTTATTAAAGGACTTTGACTATGCCGTTATTTGAGATTGATGTGTTGACTACTTTTCGTAACAAGTATGTTATCGAGGCGGAAAGCCTTGAACATGCATACGATGAATTGGTTATGACTGAACACAATCGTGACTTTGATGAAGTAACTCAAAAATTCCTCGGTGAACAAATTATCGAAGGTCGTGGAATCACACGTGAAGGTGTGACTGATATGATTAATCGTCTAAAGGATGATAAGTCTGAACTTTGTTCTTACTGGATGGATGCAGATAAACTCATTCATAAGATCGACTACACTAAATAATTTACCCGGCGTTCGTATAATGGATAATACAAAGGTCTTCTACACCTTGAATGTGGGTTCGATTCCTGCACGCCGGACCATTTAACAATAAGGATGAATATGACAGAACATAAATCTGTAACTCTGGCTAACTTAGAAAAGGCCTTAGCAGGTGAGTCGATGGCTCACATCAAGTATCGCTATTTTGCCAAATTGGCACGTGCTGAAGGTTTTGAAGATGTTGCAAAACATTTTGAAGAAACAGCCGACCAAGAAATTAAACATGCATGGGGACATTTAGAACTCTTAGTGGGCAAACCAACTACTAAAGAATGCTTAGAACTTGCTATTGCAGGTGAAACATATGAATTCACAGAGATGTATCCACAATTTGAATACATTGCAAAAGCAGAACAAAACATTGAGGCTGTAAAAGAATTCAATGAACAAGGTCGTGAATCTAATGAACATGCTCAAGCATTTAAAGCATTGCTAGTTAAAGCAAATAAGCGTTTTAATGCTTTGAAGAAAGTTGAAGAACGTCACGCTAATGCATATAAACAAGTATTGGAGAAACTATAATGGATCACATTTGTATTGTATGTGGACATGTCCACGATGAAACAGTAGAAGGTAAATGGGATGAATTGCCAGACACATTTGAATGTCCTGAATGTGGTGTTGGTAAAGAAGATTATGAGGTTCTATGATTGATTGCATGGTGATTGGTGACAGTATTGCGGTTGGTACAGCAATGTATCGACCTGAATGTGTTAGTTATTCAAGAGGTGGTTGGAACTCTTGGCAATGGAACAAAGATTACCTCGCACAGGCTACAACTAAACCCTATGAAAATATTGTTATCAGTCTTGGTGCTAATGACCACAAAGGTGTAAAAACTGAAATCGAGTTAAGAAAGATGCGTGAAGCCATTAAAGGTAAACGTGTCTTTTGGATTGATCCAGGTAAAGATCGAAAGCCTGTACCACACGAAGCAATAATGAAAATTGCAAGTGAGTATGGTGATACTGTACTACCTAGACCCAAAGACCATATGAGTGGTGATGGTGTTCACCCAACAGGCAAAGGTTATAAAATCTTAGCAGAACAAAGTAAATGAAACAAAAATTTATTGATGCGTATATGAAAACGGCTGAGGTGTTCGCAGAACTGTCTTCAGCACGTAGGCTTCATGTTGGTGCGATTGTCGTAAAAGATGACCGCATCATTTCTATTGGTTACAACGGAATGCCCTCCGGTTGGGACAACAACTGTGAAGAAGAATTGGTTGTTGCCGTAATTGATGGTATTCCGCAAAGAGAAATTAAAGAATTGAAAACCAAACCTGAGGTACTTCATGCTGAAACAAACGCAATTGCCAAGTTGGCTAAATCTACAGAATCTGGTTTGGGTGCTACTATGTTCATTACCCACGCTCCATGTTTGGACTGTGCCAAACTTATCTACCAAAGTGGCATTAGCAGTGTTCTATATCGGAACTCTTATCGGAATACTGATGGCGTTACGTTCCTCGAAAAATCGGGTGTACAAATAACTCAAGTTTAATTTCATAATATGAAATGTTCCAGTGACTAAATATTGATAGCAACTGGAGATAACATGAAGGTCAGAATATTCAACTGTCCGGATAAAGATTTCAAACCCTTTGTTGAAAGGGCTGTAGAATTTTACGCTCAAAATCTGATACACTCCAAAAGACTAAGAGATAACATTTATCTGACAGTCAAGTTCAATCCAAAATTAACTGTTTGGGCACTTGCTTCAATAGAAGAATATAACGCCTCAAACAAGGCAAGAGAATTCATGATTGAAGTACATCCATGGCTTGGTGCCGCAGAAATATTAAAAACACTTGCACATGAAATGGTTCATATCAAACAGTTTGCACACGGCGAAACAAACGAAACTCTTTCCAAATGGAAAGGAATTTCAATTGATGCTGATGCTATAGATTACTATCAACATCCGTGGGAATTGGAAGCATATAGTTTAGAAACTGGACTGTGGACTAAGTTTGCGGTCAAAGAAGAATTATGGGATGTATTTGAAGGTATCAGTAATCCTGATGCACCAATAAAAAAAGAAGATATAAAATGGAAATACTTGACAAATGAAAACAGCACTACTTCTAACGGGTAATCCACGATTCTCAATAGACTTTGATTCACAACTCCAAAATCTAACCAAATCAGCTATCGATGTATACATCGTATTCTGGCGTAGAGAATTCGGATGGGACCCAAAAATATCCAAAAATTGGTGTGATTTAAAATCTGCGGGAGAAGTCAGAGACAAACTGCAAGCACATCTTCCTCCTTGGTATAAAATCAAGTTCATCGAAGTTCTTGATCCTTCCACATTTGAAGAATTGCCTAAAGAATATGAGCCGTATAACAGTACACCAAAAAATGTTTGGCAACAATACAAGTGTCTTCAGTATTGTGATTTGTGGCGTAGAGAACTTGACGCATATGATTTGGTAATTCGTTCCCGCACAGATTTAGGATTGAGTGAGCCAATTGATTTGAAATTGGCACATGAGTGTTTATTAAAATCACCAAACACAATATACATTCCAAACAATCAACGTTACGGCTATGTACCAAACTTCAATGACCAATTTGCAATTGGACTCCCATATGCAATGTCCATCTATGCTGATGCTGTAGTTAATTTTGATAGATTCTACAATGAAGGTATCAAATATAATCCAGAACATCTGGTGCAGACACAACTTCAACGCCACGCAATTACATGGCCACCAACAACATTTGAAATTGTCCGTGATCCAGAACATTGGGTGCCTATCGAACATGGTAAGTGGGAAAATATTTAAAAATATTTTTAAAAAATACCACAAATCTATTGCCAAGAAGCCTATATAATGTTACAATTTAATTTTTATCGGAGATAAATTTTGTTCCTCATATCGAAACCCTCTTTGTTAACATGCGAGTATCGCACACCATTTATTGGTAGCGATAATCAGTCATGGGCGCACGGAGTTGGGGGTAGTGGAGCAAGGTAAACCTTAAAAGTAAACTAAAGTTTCACAACCCTCAGACCTAAAAAATCTGAGGGTTTTTTGTTTGGAAGTGTTGTAATCTTACAACAAGTGTATTGACAAAGATTAGGAGTCATGTACAATACACACAGTTCTTTAAAAAGTTAAGTGTAATTTGATCCCGAGTAGTGTAGTGGTAACACACCAGACTTTGACTCTGATATTGTAGGTTCGATTCCTACCTCGGGTGCCATATAAAAACATACTAACGGGGTCTAGTGTGTTTTTATATGGAGAAATATATCTATGATAGTACAAAGCATAACAAATAGTTGGGATATGGTTTATGACCAATATCGCAAAACAGTATATAAGACTTTAATTGATCCTGCAACCGATAAAAAAGTTGTAGAGATTGTACAATACCTTTATGATAAACACGGTCAAATCAGACCTGATGTTAAGGGTCAAAACGTAGATATACAAGCATAGGAAACGTGGCAGAGTCCGGTTTATTGCTACAGTCTTGAAAACTGTCGATTCAGAAATGGGTCCGTGAGTTCGAATCTCACCGTTTCCACCAATTTTAGGAGTTCTTATGAACGAAAATTTAGTTTATCGTTTGAGAAAACGTGCTGAGATTCGCAGACAAATACAAGATAGGAAATCTGTTCAAGAAGGTAAGCCAGATAGAATTGCAGATTTGTTAGAAGAAGCGGCAAATAGAATCGAAGAATTGGAGAGTGGGCAGGACGGTAATGCACCGGTTTGCTAAACCGCAGGCTTCAGGAATGAGGTCACTGGGTTCGACTCCCAGACTCTCCACCAATACCTCGATAGTTTAATGGTAAAACGGCGGATTTATATCCCGTAAGCAACAGATAATTGGTTCATCTGAGTTCGATTCTCAGTCGAGGTACCAAAAGGATTATATGATATACAAAGTAATAGGTAAAGAAGAAACATTTAAAGTTCTCACACTTGCTGAAGCAATGAACATTGCCAAGCATATGAATGAGTTTGTGACTATCACTGATGGAACCACAGAAATTGTGGGACGTTTTGGTGTTGATGATATCAAAGATAAAGTTTTACCAGACGGAAGTTCTTATGACTGGACAATGCGCCGTGATGAGAACAAAAGCTGGAGGAAAAAGAATGTTTAGGTGTGCATTATTGCCACTTACATTGTTTTTACCGATTACTGTGTACGCATGTACTGGTTATGTGTTTGGTTTTAAAGGACTAAACAATCAGTTTGACAATGAAGCATTTAATGTGTATGTCAAACGAACCGGTTATTGCAGTAAAACATACGATTGGAACCAAGTAAATGATGCTATACAAGCAATCAGATTATTGGAAGTTCCACATCAACTGTATGGATTCAGTAAAGGTGCTGAAACGATATCAACATTGTTAAAGATGAAGTTAAAGAAACCAGAATATGTACTAACGATTGGTGCATACAAAACTGTGGATGTTAACTTCGACAAATACAATGTAAGATACAAAAATTATTTTGATGACTCTGGTAGAGGTCAACAAAGTCCAGGAATATTTCTTAATGTGCCACATATGATGATGCAGAAAGAAGTAAACAAATTAATGTCGGTGTGACCCGAAAGGCTAGGGAACGGATTGCAAATCCGTTTTATGCAGGTTCGATTCCTGTCACCGACTCCAAGATGTGTTGTATTTTTGCAACAACATGAAAATAGTTGTTGACAAAGTTGCTGGTTGTGCTATAATTCATCCATGAATTGAGAAATCAATCAGTTGTTCTTTAAAAAGTTAAGTGTAATTTTTTGTACACCGTTCGACTTCAGGTGAGGTCATCACCCTTTCAAGGTGACTAGACGGGATCGTTACCCGTACGGTGTACCATTAGTTTAGTGTTATCAAGGTATCGTCACAGGACGCTGTGACTACTCGACAGTAAGGGTGCGACCAACACTGTCTGATATAACTGTTATTCGCTTGTCAGTGTTAGCTACATTGTTGACAAATCGGCACGATAACACTAAACTAATGGTAATATGGGGGTATAACTTAGTGGTAAAGTAACCGGCTTTTAACCGGTAGACCAGAGTTCAATTCTCTGTGCCCCTACCAAATCAATTTGCCTCGGTGACGGAATTGGTATACGTGTTGGTCTTAGAAACCAAATTTTAGGAGTTCGAGTCTCCTCTGAGGCACCAAATCGGAAAGCAAAAACTTTCTGTCAATTCACACAAAAGGTGTGTGACGGGTATAATTACGGGGCATCACCAGATGTTCTATCGGTATCCACGTTAGAGATACGGCTAAAGTTCGTAATGCCACAGTTTTTGGTTCTAAAGTGTTCATGGACGCACGTTGGCTTGTCACGCCAGAAGAAGGGGATCGTTACCCCTTAGGACCGCCAGTTAGTTTTCCTCTTGTAGTTAAATGGTATAACGTCCGCTTGATAAGCGGTTATCACAAGTTCAATTCTTGTCGAGAGGACCAAGTTTTAGGATTCATTCAGCAAATAAAAATTCTACTTTTAATGGAAAAAAAGCGAATCCTGTTGTATTTTTTGGAGCCTGTTCCCTTCAGCGGACTGTAAATCCGTTGCCTTTAATTGGAGGGTGGTTGGCGGATGGTTCGATTCCTTCAGGCTCCACCAGTTGCCAACATATATAAAGTATGTTATAATAAGTTTTGTTGCGGGTAAGGTCTGGTCACTACTCCGGTCTCATAAGCCAGGAGCATCGTTGGTTCGAATCCAACACCCGCTACCAGTTTCGCCCTATTAGTATAATGGTATTACACCTGTTTTGTAATCAGGTTACGGCAGTTCGATTCTGTCATGGGGCACCAAGTATTTTGCGGGGTTAGTTTAATGGTAAAACTACAGATTTCCAATCTGTTGTTGAGAGTTCGATTCTCTCACTCCGCTCCAAGTTTTATGCAGTCGGATATTAACCGTGTTGGGGTCCACCCAATATCTACGTGAGAATCGTAGCGACTGCTCCAGTTTTCTCGGTGTAGTGAAATGGCATCACCCGTGGTTTGGGACCATGAAGCGCAAGTTCGATTCTTGCCATCGAGACCAAGTTTATTCCCCAGTAGCACAGCGGTAGTTGCACTTGACTGTTAATCAAGGTGTCCGTGGTTCGATCCCACGCTGGGGAGCCAGTTTTAGAATAGGTTCAGCAAATAAAAAGCATTCAACTTGTAATTGAAAACGCAAAAACTATTCTGTTGTTTATGGGGGTATGGCGTAATTGGGAACGCAGTAGCCTTGCAAGTTACAGTTCGGGGTTCGATTCCCCGTACTTCCACCATATAAAAACACATTACCGAAGTTGGTTCGGTCAGACAGGGAGATCCAATTGCCTATGTCGTTAGTGTGTTTCTATATGGTGCTATGACGTAGACGGATGCGTAACGGTTTCATAAGCCGATGAGGAAGGCTCGGTACCTTCTAGCACCACCAATTTCGGTCCTTAGTAAAATGAATATTACACAACGCTACGAACGTTGAAGTGGGAGTTTGATTCTCTCAGGACCGGCCAAATTTTAGGAGTTTCAAATGGCTAATGTTAAACAAGGCAATCTGACTGGTGCTCCGCAGTGGTGGAAACACCTCAAAGATTTTAAACGTGTGTTCTGGAAAACAGAACGCAAGGCTCAACAAAAAGACATAAAAGGAAGATTGTATGAGTGATGGTGGAAAAGGTTCGTCACCCAGACCTTATAGTGTTTCGCAAGATGAATACTCTAAGAATTGGGATGCAATCTTTAGAAAAGATCCACGGGTAATCGAGGATCAAAAAATTGAAGATGAAGCATTTGAACGTATCGGGTTAAATTCAGAGATGGATAAAATAACCAGATACAATCAGGAAACTCAAGAAGTTAAAAAATAATATCTCGATAGTGTAATGGCAGCACTGCGGTCTCCAAAACCGTAAGTCTAGGTTCGAGTCCTAGTCGGGGTGCCAAATAAGGAAATGATATGAGAGATTTCGATATCCAAAAAGTAAAAGATTTTATTGTGGCTCAAGGTCCTGATACACGTGTCTACCTTGGTGCAGACTCCGAACGTATGCGTGTGAACGGAGTTTGGTATGCGGATTACGCTTTGGCTGTCGTGGTTCATATCGATGGTTGTCACGGTTGTAAAATCTTCGGATTTGTTGACCGTGAATTAGATTATGACCACAAGAAGTCCAAGCCTGCAATGCGTTTGATGACAGAAGTGTACAAAGTATCCGAACTGTTTCAAGAAATGCAGGATGTATTGGAAGACCGTCATGTTGAAGTTCACCTAGACCTTAACAAGTCCGATGAACATGGTTCTTCTTGTGTTGTTCAACAAGCAATTGGTTATATCAAAGGTACATGTAACATGACACCAATGGTAAAACCAGATGCACCTGCCGCTTCTTTCTGTGCAGACCGTCTCAAGCGGATTCTGGCTGAACAAGAAATGGTTGGCGCTTAAACACGGCTAGACCCTCTGCGAAAGTACGGTCTAGTTCTCTTGCGGGATTGGTGCTAGTGGTAACACGGGACCTTGCCAAGGTTCAGTTGCGAGTTCGATCCTCGCATCCCGCTCCAGATTTATGGAGTTGTTAGTTTAGTGGTAAAACCTCGGGTTGTGATTCCGATATCACGGGTTCGATTCCCGTACTTCTCCCCAACTTAAAAGGATATTTTATGGCTTATGTTCCCTTGAATAAAAATGTTATTGTTGAAAGAAAAATCCCTGAGAATGTTTCTACGGGTGGAATTATTCTTCAAACATCACTTGAACCTGATCGTGCAGTTGTTATTGCCACTGCCGATGATTCGGTAAATATTGGTGATGAACTATTGCTAAATTGGAACAAAGCATATAAAATTGAAAAAGAAACCTATCGGATTCACATCGATGATGTAATTGCCGTATTCGAATAATGCCTCGGTAGCTGAGAGGTTCAAGCGCCCTCCTTACAAGTGGGAGTATGTCAGTTCGAGTCTGACACGGGGTACCAACAATCGCCATGACACTCGGCGTACAATGTGATAAGTAGTGTGTCATTTGCGTCTTTAGCTGATGTGGTCATAGCAACGGTTTGAAGCACCGTGGAAAGAGGTTCGATCCCTCTAGGACGCACCATATTGAAGTACATTTTAAAACCCCGTAATTATTAACCTAGTAGACCGGTGAAACGTTAATAACAATGTCGCAAAGACAGTAAGTAAGGTCCGAAAGGATAGGGTATTCGCACGTGAAAACCGTGGTAAAGTGTATTTCAATATGGGTTGTAAACTTAATTGGTGAAGTAACCGGCTCTTAACCGGAAGAACAGAGTTCGATTCTCTGACAGCCCACCAATTTAAATATGCTCTCATAGTATAATGGCATTACACACCCTTGGTAAGGGTGAAACACAAGTTCAATTCTTGTTGGGAGCACCAAAGTATTACTTTTTGCCTCGGTGACGGAATCGGTATACGTGCCAGTCTCAAACACTGGATTTTAGGGGCTCGAATCCCCTCTGAGGCACCACGGAAGATGCAGTAGGATGGTTCCTACGTCCGCCTGGAAAGCGGAAGACTGGCTGATGCTGGTCGGGGTTCAATTCCTCCTTCTTCCTCCACCGTCCTTGTAGTTCAATGGATAGAATACTTTCCTCCTAAGAATGGGATACAGGTTCGATTCCTGTCGAGGACACCATGTTGTTTTTCGGCAACAATGCAAGAAAAGTCTTGCCAAGTTACACTTAACGTGATATAATCTTTATATGGAGATTATTAAAGTTTTTTAGGATGGATTCAGCACTCAATAATACTTACGTACTAAAGAGTCGCTACTAGAGGAGGACCACCGTAAGGTGTAATTACGTAGCTAGGCAATGAAGCCGAATTAAATAATGACTCTGGAAAGACAGAAAGATGATGGTACTCCATCAAGGGTTTGAGTGGTTCAATTGCACTCCGGTTAGAGTAAACCGAAAATCACAGAACAACCATCCTGTTATTTTTGAAAGTTTTAGAGTAGGTTCAGCAAAAAACAAACTAGCTGGTTCGATTCCAGCATT
>Ga0315909_10000482_pt1 | contig 53490 bp, 29 predicted proteins | sample LakEriMetagenome_11_FD_203527 | JGI IMG/M metagenome (GOLD analysis project Ga0315909, IMG submission 203527) | Freshwater fungal communities from buoy surface, Lake Erie, Ohio, United States - Buoy 2 MA125 | ecosystem: Environmental > Aquatic > Freshwater > Lake | place: USA: Lake Erie, Ohio... | reverse complement strand
TACCACTTGTTCCTGAAGAACCACTTGTACCTGAACTACCACTTGTACCTGAACTACCACTTGTACCTGATGTACCAGATGTACCTGAAGTTCCAGAAGTTCCACTAGACCCTGATGTACCAGATGTGCCTGAGGTTCCTGATGAACCGCTTGACCCTGATGTTCCACTTGTACCAGATGTACCTGAGGTTCCTGAAGAACCTGAAGTACCACTAGATCCAGAAGTTCCTGATGTACCACTTGTACCTGAAGAACCACTTGTACCTGAAGAACCACTTGTACCTGATGTTCCACTGGTTCCCGATGTACCACTTGTACCTGAAGTACCATTAGTACCTGAAGAACCCGATGTACCACTTGTACCTGATGTTCCACTTGTACCTGATGTTCCACTTGTTCCTGAACTTCCACTTGTTCCTGAAGATCCACTTGTTCCTGAAGTACCCGAAGTACCGTTTGTACCTGAAGAACCCGATGTTCCACTTGAACCTGATGTTCCACTTGAGCCCGAGACACCATCAGTTCCTGAGGTTCCATTTACACCTGAAAGTCCACTAGTACCTGATGAACCATCTGTTCCACCCGTACCATCTGTACCTGAAGTTCCACTAGTACCTGATGTTCCACTAGTACCTGAAGAACCACTTGTACCAGAAGTACCTGATGTTCCACTTGTTCCTGATGTTCCTGATGTTCCTGATGTACCTGAAGAACCACTTGTACCAGAAGTACCTGATGTTCCTGAAGTACCTGATGTTCCACTTGTCCCTGAAGTTCCACTTGTCCCTGAAGTTCCACTTGTTCCTGAAGATCCACTGGTTCCTGATGTCCCACTAGTACCTGATGTACCTGAAGAACCGCTTGTACCAGAAGTACCTGATGTTCCACTAGTGCCCGAAGAACCACTTGTTCCTGAAGTTCCACTTGTCCCTGAAGTTCCTGAAGAACCGCTAGTACCTGAAGAACCGCTAGTACCTGATGTTCCACTCGTGCCAGAAGTACCGCTAGTACCTGATGTTCCTGAGGAACCACTTGTTCCTGATGTACCATTAGTTCCTGATGTACCATTAGTTCCTGATGTTCCAGAAGTACCACTCGTACCCGATGTACCTGAGCTACCTGATGTTCCTGAAGTACCATCTGTACCGCTAGTTCCTGAAGAACCACTCGTACCCGATGTACCTGAGCTTCCTGATGTTCCTGAAGTACCATCTGTACCGCTAGTTCCTGAAGAACCTGAAGTGCCAGATGTTCCTGATGAGCCACTTGTTCCTGATGTACCATCTGTACCGCTAGTTCCTGAAGAACCTGAAGTGCCAGATGTTCCTGATGAACCACTTGTTCCTGAAGTACCATCTGTACCGCTAGTTCCTGAAGAACCTGAAGTGCCAGATGTTCCTGATGAACCACTTGTTCCCGAAGAACCTGATGTACCTGAAGTACCAGATGGTGCCGCTAATGTGGTTACTAAATATGAATAATATACACCTTCTGAATAGAATATTACTGTTCTGTTTGCATTATCATTGTTATTGATATAGATATCAACGATAATTCTGTCTGAAGGTACTAAAACCGCTGTTGTTGGTAGACCGTTTACCTTTATCTCAACAGGGTTTGTGTTACTTCCAGCCCAACCTATGTCGGTTGTATCTGATGTAAATAAAGTTGTCTTTGTTCCACCTGTAGTATAACTTGAAACAACATAATATACATCCAAATCATCATTTTCTGCAGCTTTGGTGAAGTAAAGATATGCGTGCCATAAACCGTTTGGAATTACGACTACATTCGGTACTCCTGGGTCTGTGATAAACCCACTATTAACCAAAACCCCTTGTTGATTTGCGGTTAAATTAACCGTAATTGTGCTACCTGAGAATAAATCTGTAAATTCACCCAACTCTTTATATGGACTTACATCTTGGGAAACTGATTGGTTGAAGAAGAAGTTTTGTCCTCCTGATATACCGTCTTGTCCTGATGTACCTGAAGAGCCAGATGTTCCAGATGTACCGCTTGAGCCAGATGTTCCACTAGTTCCTGAAGAACCACTCGTACCCGATGTACCTGATGAACCACTTGTTCCTGATGTACCACTTGTACCGTCAGTTCCTGAAGAACCACTTGTACCTGATGTACCACTTGTACCAGAAGTACCTGATGTTCCATTAGTTCCTGATGTACCACTTGTACCAGATGTACCAGATGTGCCAGAAGTTCCTGATGAACCACTTGTTCCTGAAGTTCCTGAAGTTCCACTTGTCCCTGAAGTTCCACTTGTACCTGAAGTTCCACTTGTTCCTGAAGTTCCACTAGTACCTGATGTTCCAGAAGAACCACTTGTACCAGAAGTCCCTGATGTTCCGCTTGTTCCTGAAGAACCATCTGTTCCAGAAGTACCACTTGTACCTGAAGAACCACTGGTTCCTGATGTTCCACTAGTACCTGATGTACCTGAAGAACCGCTTGTTCCTGAAGTTCCGCTTGTCCCTGATGTACCAGAAGTTCCATTAGTACCCGAAGAACCACTAGTACCTGATGTTCCTGAAGAACCGCTAGTTCCTGAAGTACCTGATGTACCACTTGTTCCTGAAGTACCTGATGTACCACTTATTCCAGAAGTTCCAGAAGTGCCACTTGTTCCTGAAATTCCACTAGTACCTGATGTTCCTGAAGTACCACTAATACCTGAAGTACCGCTAGTACCTGATGTTCCACTAGTTCCTGATGAACCACTTATACCTGATGTACCACTTGTTCCTGAAGAACCGCTAGTTCCCGAAGAACCGCTAGTTCCTGATGTTCCTGATGTTCCAGATGTACCACTTATACCTGAAGTACCGCTAGTTCCTGAAGAACCGCTAGTACCTGATGTTCCACTAGTTCCCGAAGAACCGCTAGTACCTGATGTTCCACTAGTTCCTGATGTACCACTTATACCTGAAGTACCGCTAGTCCCTGAAGAACCACTAGTACCTGATGTTCCTGAAGAACCACTAGTACCTGATGTTCCTGAAGTACCTGATGTACCACTTATACCTGAAGTACCACTTGTTCCTGAAGAACCACTAGTTCCTGATGTTCCAGATGTACCTGATGTACCACTAATTCCTGAAGTTCCAGATGTACCACTTGAACCTGAAGTTCCTGATGTACCACTAGTACCTGATGTTCCTGAAGTACCGCTAGTACCGTTTGTTCCTGAAGTTCCAGATGTACCGCTAGTTCCTGAAGAACCACTCGTTCCTGAAGAACCACTCGTTCCTGAAGTTCCACTTGTTCCCGAAGATCCACTTGAACCTGAGGTTCCACTTGTACCTGAGGTTCCACTTGTACCTGAAGTCCCGCTTGTTCCCGAAGAACCACTCAAACCACTTGTCCCTGATGATCCATTAGTTCCATTTACACCAGAAAGACCTGAAGAACCACTTGTTCCACTTGAACCTGAGGATCCGCTAGTTCCACTCGATCCCGAAGAACCACTAGTCCCCGAGGACCCACTTGACCCACTGGTTCCTGATGTACCGCTAATTCCACTAGTTCCTGAGGTTCCATTTGTCCCTGATGTGCCAGAAGTTCCATTCGTACCCGAGGATCCACTTGTACCTGATGTTCCACTAGTTCCTGATGTACCACTAGTACCTGATGTTCCGTTTGTACCTGATGTACCGCTTGTACCTGATGTGCCAGAAGTTCCATTCGTACCCGAAGAACCACTTGTTCCTGAAGTTCCACTAGTTCCCGAAGTCCCGTTAGTTCCTGAGGACCCACTTGTGCCTGAAGTACCACTAGTACCTGATGTACCATTAGTTCCACTTGAACCTGATGTACCGCTAGTACCTGAAGTACCGCTAGTTCCTGAAGTTCCACTAGTTCCTGAAGACCCACTTGTACCTGATGTACCGCTTGTCCCTGAAGTTCCATCAATTCCACTTGAACCTGATGTCCCGCTAGTACCTGAAGTACCGTTAATACCGCTAGTGCCTGATGTACCATCGATTCCACTTGACCCTGATGTACCACTAGTACCTGAAGTACCATTTATTCCACTAGTTCCTGAGGTCCCAGATATTCCACTGGTCCCTGAAGTACCATTTATTCCACTTGTTCCTGAGGTTCCAGATATTCCACTGGTCCCTGAGGTTCCATCTATTCCACTTGTTCCTGAAGTACCACTTATTCCACTAGTTCCTGATGTACCATTAGTTCCACTTGAACCTGATGTACCACTAGTACCTGATGTACCATTTATACCACTAGTACCTGAAGTTCCAGATATTCCACTAGTCCCTGAAGTTCCAGATATTCCACTAGTCCCTGAAGTTCCGTTTATTCCACTTGTTCCTGAAGTACCACTAATACCACTAGTCCCTGAGGTTCCAGATATTCCACTAGTCCCTGAAGTACCGCTTATACCACTTGTTCCTGATGTTCCAGATATTCCGCTCGTTCCTGAAGTACCGCTTATCCCACTTGTTCCTGAGGTTCCAGATATTCCACTAGTCCCTGAGGTTCCAGATATTCCACTGGTTCCTGAGGTTCCAGATATTCCACTGGTTCCTGAGGTTCCAGATATTCCACTAGTTCCTGAGGTTCCGTTTATACCACTAGTTCCTGAAGTGCCATTTATACCGCTAGTCCCCGATGTACCATCTATACCACTTGTTCCTGAGGTTCCAGATATTCCACTTGTCCCTGAAGTTCCATCAATTCCACTTGAACCTGAAGTACCACTAGTACCTGAAGTACCGTTAATACCGCTAGTTCCCGATGTACCATCTACACCACTTGTTCCTGATGTACCAGATATACCACTAGTCCCTGAGGTTCCAGATATTCCGCTAGTTCCCGAGGTGCCATTAATTCCACTAGTTCCCGAGGTGCCATTGATTCCACTTGTCCCTGAAGTTCCGTCAATTCCACTAGTCCCCGACGTACCATCTATACCACTTGTCCCTGAAGTTCCTGATATTCCACTAGTACCTGAAGTTCCTGATAGTCCACTTGTACCAGAGGTTCCATTGATTCCACTTGTTCCTGAAGTACCGTTTGTACCTGAAGTTCCATTGATTCCACTTGTACCCGAAGTTCCAGATATTCCACTTGTACCCGAAGTTCCAGATATTCCGCTAGTTCCCGAAGTTCCAGATATTCCACTTGTTCCTGAAGTGCCATCAATACCACTAGTACCTGAAGTTCCAGATACTCCACTTGTTCCTGATGTACCATCAATACCGCTAGTCCCTGAAGTTCCGTCGATTCCACTTGTACCTGATGATCCACTTGTAGATCCTGTGATACTTGCTGTGAGGGATGAAAATGCGATCTGACCTGAAGTACCCGAGGTTCCTCCAGTGAAGTCAGTGACTATGTATAATATATCGTCAGGGGCGGCCGATAATACTATTGGTAAGTCCGTTATTCTAGTGTTTGACATAGATTATAAATATTTTTTAATTTTTTTTTATTCAGTTATTCGTTGAAATTTATGATGGTGGTATTTCCTCTTGTAATATTAAAGGATTACCATCTTGTGTAATCAAATCGAAACCATCTTGAGTTATAATTTGAATTTCGAAAACAAGTGGAGTACTACTTGGTGTTGGAGTATTTGTTGGAGTTGTAGTGTTTGTAGGTGTCAGTGATGGAGTCGCAGTATTGGTAGGTGTAATTGATGGAGTCGGTGTATTAGTAGGTGTAATTGATGGCGTTGGTGTTATGGTTGGTGTTGGAGTTGGTGTCGGAGTCGTGCATTGTATATTAACAACAACACCATTAAGCATGTCATTTCTGGTGACCGCAGAATAATAAATGTCATTGTCAACATAAACATTGAATGGTCCTAAAGCATTGGAATTCGAGGTTAGTCTGACAATATACGTGGTACACCCAGTTACATTAACTTGTTGTTCGATCTCATTATTACAACCAGGTGCAATATTTGTAACTAAAATAGTGTAAAGACTCATCTAATAGTTTTATTAAATAAATACTACGAGAAATCTATTTGAGTTCTTTACTATTCAAAAATATAAAATGAATATTTTTCGGGTGTCTCTGAAAAAATAATCCCGTTACAAAGGTTCACAAATTGAGAACAGACAACTTGATTGTTGAATGTTAATGTTGACCACACAAGACGCTAATTCGATAGTAATTTCGAATGCACAACCAAAAGTACAAGTCAATAATTTTATGACTTCACAATTGTTCGCATCAACCAATTTCAACATAATTTCAGGGGCAGTTGAAAATATAGATGGAATTACGCTGTTGTATTGAACAACAGGAGGTACAGGACCTGAAGATATTGTTCCTAAAAGAGTTTGATTGTTTCCATATACATCAGCAATGAATACACTTATTGGAAAAGTTCCTCCTGAAATTTCGGTTATTCTTATCTGTGTCATGACAAACAAATTATATCATATCCAATAATCAAATCGATTACAATTTCTTGTCCTTCCAAAGAAGTATTGTTCTTGCTAGTTTCGATTGTTATTTGATTATTTGTTGAGTCTATTGTGACTCCACCAATACCAGGAACTCCGAGTAAAAGAGTACGTATTGTATCATACCAATTATTATCCGTTGGTACTTGAACTAATGAAGTTGATGTGAAGAAACTTTGTGAAGCGACAATTCCTGATGGATTCACAGAAACTTTTGCTGTAAAGGTTGCACTTATTAATTCACATGCTGTATTACCTGAAGTTAAATCGAAGTATCCCTCGTTCAACATTTGAAGTAATCCGAATTTAGTTGGAGACTCTATGTTAAAAATCTCAGCTCCCATCACATAAGTTTGATAAGAAGCGTAATTTGAATTACAACTGATAGTCGTATTTCTTGTTAAAGAACACCCATTTACATCAACCACCGTAAGTGAATAAGTCCCAGCGGTAAGACCACTTACTTGTATTTGTTGTGGTTCATTTGGTACATTGTCAGACCAATTGAATGAGAATGGTGGTTCTCCCGAAGTTATGAATGCGGTAATTTTACCACTGTTTCCACTTCCACAAGACGTACTTATTAATGAATAGTTTAGAGGTTGGCTTGAAGGAACTAATATATTTGTTGTTTGAACACAACCACTAGCGTCAGTCACTGTAATAATATGAGTGCCTGAAGAAAGGTTGTTGAATGTCACCGCACTTAAGTTTGTATCAATAACATTTTGTATTCCATCTACAGAATAATCCAAAGGTAATGTTGCCCCTGATGTAGTGTAAATTGTTACACTACCATTATTCTGTCCACATTTAGTTCCAACAACTTGAGTTGAAATTGTAAATTTATTCACAGTTAAGAGATTGACTTCTTCAACAAATGAACATCCACTATTATCCGAAACTGCAACTGTATAGGTCCCTCCACTAAGGTTTTGGAAAATTTGTGTACTTTGGGAATTTGTTATGTTGAGTTGATTACCTGTAGGATAAATTAAAGTATATGTGTATGGAGTCGTTCCCCCAACTAAATTGACTGTAATTGAACCATTGTTTGTTGAACAAGTTGAATTCTGCCCTTGTACTGTAATACTTGACAAACCTCCTGGTGTTTCAAGAGTTATACCCGCTGTCATTTGACATAAACCAGCGTCTGTTACAAGAAAATTATATTGACCTGCCGATAAACCTGAAATACTGAAAGTTCTTGAGTAAGACACCGCAACATCTCCCGTTGAAGCAGAATAATAGAATGGAGCAGTTCCCCCAGTCACGGTCATATTTATTACACCATTTGATTGAAGACAAGTTGGTGCAGTCGAAGTAAATAAGCCAAGACCAATTGGACTAACATCAGTTACAGTTCCTGATTTTGATAAAGTACAACCATATGCGTCAGTCACTGCAACAGAATATACACCAGATGTAAGTCCCGTAATCGTACTTCCTGTCTGACCGTTGTTCCAAAGGTATGAATATGGTGCCAATCCTGTTTGACCCGTGACAAAAATCTTTCCTATTGGGGTTCCACCACAACTTGAGTTTGGCACAACGTACAAACCAAAATCCAAAGGTTCGGAATCCTCAACTATAAACGTTTGTGTGAATGCAGTACATCCACCTAAGTCTGTTATTCCCAAATAATAAGTTCCAGCACTAAGTCCTCCGAAAACTACGGCATCTGTATTGGTTGTTGCAGATGAAAGGTAGTTGTTATTAACATCAAAAAGAGAGAAGTTAGTTGAAGAATACAATGAAGTCGATGATCCCGTCACGGACCCATTGTCCAATCCACAAGTTGTATTTTGAACCGCTGAAACTGACCCACATACACCACTTGAAATTGGTATGTTTATAAAAAACTCACTATTAACAGGTAAAGTACTATCGTTTACTCTTAATTCATAAACTCTACTAGCCAATCCCACCAATGAAGCGGGTTGAGCAACAATAGTTTGTGGCGCATATACAGGATTAACAAATTGTACTGTGTATGGCGGGGTTCCTCCACTTACATACAGATTAAATGCTCCCGAATTGTTATTGGAACAATCACCTGTTACTGCTATGTTATAATCTAAAACCGCCATTAGCTTTCAAGACAATTAATACTTATATTTATTCCCGAATTCAAAGAGAGAACTTCGTTGAAATTTCTTTCCGTACAAGTTAGACTTGTAATAGTCAATTCGTTTCCATTTAGGAAGAATGTAAAACCATAATCATATAGTTGTGGAAGATATTCAATAAGAGCATTTCTCCACATTGTATTTGTTGGTACATCAGTTAGTCCATACCCCTCATAGAATTGTTCTTGGATTATAATATCCCCACCAATTCTTAAATCAACGTACCAACTACTTTGTACCGAATTTGTAATACAATCATTTAATGTCAAACCACTTTGTGCCAACATTTTATTGACTCTATTTGACAATATACTACTGAAGTTACTTACATCTACATCCCCATTCAACCACGGAAATATATTAAAGTCAGTGTACTCAGTTGTACAGTTATAATCAAAAATATTTGATATTATAAAACAAGGTTCAACAGGTACAGGAAGGAATTGACAACCTCTTTGTCTTCTATATACAAATTTCTGTCTTTGGAAAATTGAGTTTTCCATTCTGACACCTGTATTCCAAATTGTTGTTGCTGGAAACATCTGTTCAACCAATGTCATCCAATATGGATTGATTCCATTAACGTAATCAATCAATTTCTGATAGGTATATTTGTTATTTGGTATTCCTACGGTACTTTCAGACTCAATATATTTCCAAAATATTGATTGTAGAGTTGGATAGCCTCCCGTTTTACCATCTGTAATATATTGACGGTTTCTTACATTAATCATGTTCTCCCAAAAAGTCTGAGAAAACTCGAAGAATGTTTTTTTCTTTGGCTGAGGATTAACAAAGGTACTATCAACCCCACCTGGCACAGGATAGCCGACTGTCAAACCTGACTCAGGAATTGGATAATCATATCTTCTTGATTGGTCCCACACATCATAAACTAAACCTTGAGATGGGTTCAAAAACAAATCAACATTCTTTACATTGAGAACTAACTTCTCATTATCCACAAAGTAGTACGCATTGTAGTCAGCGTTTGTCGATACTCTGATTTTTGAATCATCTTCTAGCCAAGATTTATTATTGTCAACAACTTTTTTCAATTTGAATCCCTCATTCATATAAGGAAAATCTCTAAATCTATTCAAATATAATTGCCCGTAAGTGAATGGTTGTAATTGAGTTTGAATATCAAAGTTTTGACCTGTATATATTTGCCCCGTGACAGTTACTTGGTCAGGACTTCTATGAGTTGGGGTAGATTCATACCACCCTGCTCCCAATTGAAAGAAATAGGTTTCAGTGTTTACGGGAGCTTTTGGGAAACCTTCAGTATCAACGGGGTAATCAACGAGTCTCGTATTAACATCTTGATAAGTTGCAGTCGAAGTGAACGCACTGAATGTTTGTCCTTTAATTTTATATGTTAAACCTGGTATAAAACTCGGAGTATTCTGAACATAAGTACCTCCCGAAATGGATGCCCATTGAGTGGTAAACTGTTCCATATTAATTTTTTGGTCAGCTAAGTAAATGTGCTCATTGTATTCAATCAATGAATCAGGAGCACCAATAAGTCTCATAAGAAATTCAACCGAACGTCTTGTACCTTTTGATTTGAATAAATAAGATGCGTTAAGAATAAGGTTACGATAGAATGCGTAATTCAATTCTGTCGGAGTCAATGCCCTTGCATATCCAGGATAAGTTGGAGTCGAGGTATTTCCGAAAACCGAACTCAAGAAATCTTCATTCGTTATTGGAGAGAAGTTGGAAGTCCATCCCAATGTTTGTGCTAAATTCACTAACAACTGAGACGGAATATCGTTCGATGGATTATAATTGACTGAGTTCATAAATGCTAATGCATCTATAAATTGTTTGATTTGGTCAAAACTTCTTCCGTAAATTTGGAATATCTTTTCTACCTTTCGACCCAAAGTATCGAATTCTTTCAGGGAATCTGAAACTAAAAATCTAGAAACCAAGTTGGTTTTAAAAGTATCTAAATTAACTGCAATTGATTCCAACTGAGTCAAGTAGTCCTCGAAAAGAAAAGATTTAATATCCAAGTTCCAAGGCCCCTCTTTCGGCCACGTCACTTGTTGATAATTTGTGAAAAACTGACCTGCTTCATTTTGTTGGGGCACTTGGAATACTGCAGTATATTCAGGCCTAACAAGTCTATTCAATAAAAACTTTTGAACTTCGTCAAAATTTTCTGCGAATATCCTATCTACAACAATATCATTAGGTCTTACTTGAAAATTTTCAAATATTGTGGTTGCGGTTTTCCCAAATGGTGCTCCTGAAACTATAAATTCGATATAACCTGATGAAAGTGTTGGAGATGGAATAAATGATACAACATTATATATGTTGTCATTTATTGAAATACAATAATCCAAGTAAGTATTATACAAATTTCTATATGGTGAAACCAATATCTCTCTCACAGAGAGATTAGTTGTTGCACTGAGTGAATAATCAATATCAAAGGGATTGTTAATTCTACTTGTATCGATTCTGAACGTAGTTTCGTCTGCAGTATTATTGTAAGATATATTATAGGCTGTTGCACCAGTCACGAAGTCTTCATTGTTGAATTGAATATTCAAAGATGCTGGAAATCTATGAATAATTTCTGTGACTGATACTTGGAATCTCTTGCTCAAAGACCCATACATTGAGAAATTTAGTACTTGCGAAACATCATAGTTTGGATAAACCCTAAATTGTGTTGCAATAATCCTACGACTCTCTTCTAAATTACTAATATCTAATCCATCCAAACCGATTGGGTCAGAGAAGGCTCCTATGTTGAAATCTCTGGTAGTTCTTTCTGTTACAGATGTTGTGAACTCAAAGTTTCCTTGCGTAAGTCCTCCACCTTCCACTGTTTGTAATCCAACAATGTTGTCAGAGAAAGTTGCCGCCCCACTACCTGGCCTTGGCGGATAGAAAAATTTAGTAGTCCTTTGAGTAGTAGCCATTAATTAGTGATATTTGTAAAGTTTTTACTGAAATCAATATTGTTTCCTCTACTTTGTCTAACCTCATAAAGAAGAGCATTAAATTGGTCTCTAATTTCGTAAAGGTTGTATTGTCTGTATATGTTGTTATTCGCATCGTAGATGGTGTAAATTCCATCATCAATTGATTTAGTTTGATTACCATAAAGAGCAATTGCAAGAGACGAAATATCATATTCAACCATTTCAATCTCCACAGAAACAGGATTGAAAAATGTATTAGTTATGACAATATCTTGATCTGGCTGTCCAATGTATGGAGTTGAATTTGGTTTGTTTGTTGGTGATGAAGATGGTGAAAGAGTCAAGAAAATTAAATTCGAATCTCCCTCCACATACCTGTATCTTATAGCCTTTTGAGTAGTATTGACTTCGTTTGTTACGACAGGCTCGCAAAAGAAACTTGATGTTACAACTCGGAAAAAGTTGGGAATTCTCGACCCGTCAGGATTCAAATATTCTACTCTGAATCCAACTAATCCTTGTTGAACAAATTTATTTTGATATTGGGTTGGTACATCAGTAACATCAATTACAATTCCTTTCACATTTGGTAGTGCACTTAACACACCACAATCAGTTATTACAGTTCTTATTTCCGCAGGTCTTATATATAAGGTGTAAATTCCCAACGCATTAAATTGGTTTGCAGGAAGAGTCAAATTATAAAGTCCACCCAAAACTTCCACACCAGGAGTTCCACCAGTCTCAGTGTTTGCGAAGTAAGGTCGTAATATAGTCTGTGCGTCCAACTTAGTTAATACAAATTGGTCTGTCACATCCCTTGTAGGAGTATAGTTCATAATAATTTCTACATCCGCTGGTGAAACATCTGAAGGTCTTATTGTACCGTATGAGCCGATTGCCATATTTTCTTATTTAATTTATAAATAGTTTAGTTCTTTTTTTCAATTGGTACTTTCTTTATTAACCACATTAAAAAATCCATACCCATAGTTAATCATATCTCCCAAATTATCTACCTCACCTAATCTCAAAACTCGTTCATAGGCACTATTTTTTCCCCTTTCCACAAAAACATTAGTTTGAATCTGTGGTTGGTCAATGACTTTGAGAAGTACCTCATCTTTCGTAATTGGTACTGCTGTAAGATTATTCGAGGTAAATCCCGATGATTGTTGGAAAAATATTGTAGTCCCGTCTTTATAATCATAATAATTGACACCTGTTATTGTGTAAGCAGTATATACAGGATTTATATCAGATACTGCCCCCCATATTTGTCCATTACTTATTACAGGAACTCCAACTCTGAATTTCGGGCTACCATAGAACGCCAATTCATTTATTCTTGATTTAGTATTTCCTGAGACAGTGAATGGTACTGTTACATAATTGTTCGATGTTTGTGCCGAAACTTCATTCACCGCATCTCCTGAGAAAATATAATTGTATGACACAGGTGTTCCAATCCAATTTCCAGTCGCGGGAGCAAAGAATGACTCACCTTGAGGATTGAATATTACAACATCTGAAAACGGAACATTTATAGTTTTGGAAACCCTTGTTATTCCCCATGGATTTGTTTGCTCCAACGTGATGGTATATTGTCTTGTTGCGGTGGGATAAGTGTGAGTTATTGAATTTGGAGCATAGTTGGTAATTGTTTGTTTCGGACTTCCATCTCCCCAATCAACTCTATAAACTGATAATTCCAAAAACTTTTGAAATTCGTCCGATGTATTATACACATTCCAAACATAAGGTTGGCTTGTTGTGGATGAAAATAAAAAGTTTGTCACCACATCTTTTTGTAACACTGCCCCATCGAAAGGACTATAATATCCCGCATCAACCGCAGTTTGTCTCAACAAAATGTTTACAGATAAACCAGTCAATATTGAAGTCCCACTTGGCCCCGAACTAGCCACTTGAGTCATTGCAGAGTAAACCCCAACAGGAGTACCCTTATAATCCACAACAGATAAATCTCCTCTGATATTCTCGGGTGAAACTATGAATCTATAAGTATCCTGTGACATTACTGTGGTGGATTAACGTACTCATACCATTTTATGGGAATATTTGTTCCCAACCTTTGACCAGTTGTATTCAATACTTCGTAAGTTTGTTTTTCATAATTCAACTTTACCGTGTAATAAAAGTATTGTGTGTTATCAAAAGCATATTTGTTTCCAACCAAAAGAGCTTGTGGTCCATTTGTCAAATCAACTTGACTTGCACCTCTACCCGTCATCATTTTAGTAAACTGACCTGTTTTTGCGTTGAAAAACTTTGCTGTCATATAGAATGTATCGATGTCTAAAAAGTTTCTTTTTTTCAACCAATAAAAAAAGAACCCTTCTTTGTCCCCAACATAATCTAAAACATACTTAGGTTTTCTAATATTGACCAAAGTTCTTTGCATTTGAGTTTCCATAAACAATCCCTGTTGAGTTGGAAGAATTACAGTTACATAATTCTTTTGTTGTTTTTCATCAGGGGTGTCATAAAAATCTAACTTGAAGAAAGAGTTTGAAAAATTATTTTCATAATAATAAACCTCCTGAGGAGTGAACCCCTCACTCAAATAATTGATTCTCCAATTGGCCAAATCATTCAATGAACCTCCAGAGTAAAAATAAAATTCATAATTGATTGCTGTAGCATCAGTCGTTCCTGTTGCAGGAGAGTGAGCAAACCTCGAAACTTCAAAGTCTCTACCTTTACCTATGACATCTTCAATTATTTTGGTTTCATACTCGTCAATTGCCAAGTCTAAACCCAAGTAATCCCATTTGAGTTCTACAGGAATGTTGATTTGTTTATCAACAATCGCATCTTGTCTAATCACGAATTTATTCACACTCATCAATCAACGGTTTAAGAGCAAAATCAAATCCTTCAAGATTATCATTGTAATTTATTCCTTCAGGAATCAATCTGAATATTACCTGAGTATAAGGATAATGGGCTGAATTCAAATATGGATAATCAACTCCACGTCCTAAGTTGTCAATAAATCCATAGGTATAAATATCCCTCCATCTGAACTGTTGGTCAGCATTAGAATAAAACGCCCAACTCGGTACATTGTCAATCTGCCCCAAATTAGCGGTTTCAATATAATCTGAGAATACTTTCAGTACCATTGGGTTATGAGGGTTATAATAATAACCTGGTGAATTGGTTGAAAAATTGTTCGTAGTTTGGAATACGTCTTGATTGAATTTTACTTTGTGATAATATTTTGCGACAACCCTCTCGGTTTGTTCATAATCATTCCACTCACAGAAATCACCATCCATCGCATCACCAGCTTTCAAATCCAAATTGTAATAGAAAGTTTTTCTCACTCCATTTGATAGAGTATATGCCGACACAGGAATTGTTGTATTTGACTTTTCATTATTTAAATCCCACCATGGATTTGTATTTTTAGATAAATTGAATTCCCATCCTTGTTTTAATCCAACCCCTCTGAATGGCTGATTGAAATACCCTGAATATCCTTTATTGATTATTGTCAAACTTATTTCATTCAATGGTCTTTTTTGGTTGTCTCGTAATCCAGCAAAGTCCAAGTCATAATTTGATGTTATGTCATAAGCATTCGAACTCGATCTCTGTGAGACCCTAGTAACATTATTTGGTGTTATGGAACTATATTCCAATTTTTTTTCTTCATCGAAAACATTTTTTTCAAATCCAGCCTTTGTGATGGCTAAGTCAGTTAGATTTGTTATGATTTTATATTTTTTTACATAGTATTTCGATTTTGTTTCAGTCAAATTACTTGGGTTTATTACCCTTCTAAAAGTTCCAATAGTTCCACTATTAAAAGTCGATCCAGTAAATCCAATGTTAAATAAATTAAAAATGTATTCTCTACTACCAAATAATCCATTACCCAATGAGAATACCTGAAAAATATTACTTCCTCTATAACTAAAAGAAAGTTCAACATACTCCCCTATAGTTAATCCATGAGGAGCAATACATACGAACGAAACCAAACCATTACCGTTTCGGGTTGTACTCGTAATCGAAAAAGGAATTCCACTCGAAGCAATCCAATTCACATCGTTATTTGTTCTCGAATAATATGTAAGTTGCTTGTTTCCATCATTCTCATGTGGATATGTCAAGTAATACATCCAATTATATGTGTAAGCACTTTTCGCTTTATATTGAAAATGGTTGTCCGATACATCAGGTCTGTAAAAATCAAACTCATAATATTGTGGGAACCCTCTCCAAATTCCACTTTCTTTTGAAGAAGATGGATTAGTATAGTATAAATTATATTGGAATGGAAGATAGTTTGTTGAACCCGTATAAGTGTTGTCGTACAAATATGTAATCTTAAATGTTGGTCTGAATATAGTATTCGCTTGTCTTTCATCATCATAAACTTGCGCTAAGTTCAATGTTGATGTACGATCATACTCAGTAATCTCCTGACTTTGCTGTTGGAGTGTTATTGACACTTCCTCATCTAAAGATGGAGCTCCCTTATATCTTTGACCACTAGGTATTATTGTATACTTATTCATCTACAGAATATTTCCTTTTGAATTTATCTAAAGCTGTCTCTCCTAAAACGGTTCCGAAATAGAATTGGAATGGTGCCCCAACAACAAATTTTTGTTTTAAAGCTCCAGTCGCAGAATACGTTCCATCTCCAACTGTTCCGTTTACATTGAATATGTATCCACGTGCATTCAAATCGTTCGACTCAGAGTTGTTACTCCAAAAATATGGTGTGTCTGGAGAATATCTGTCCAATGATTGGAATCTCGAGTTTTGAACAATATCAGAAAATGAAGTTGCCCAGTCATTATACTGATTACCAAATATTAGATTAGTATTATTCAATTTCCATTGATAAAATGGTACAATTTGAGATTTGATTCCATATGGATATGGATAATATCCTACATCATCTGTCCCTCTGAAATTGATTCTTCCTGGAGTCAAATAATCTTTGGTTTGCAAATCCTCAGTTGTTGAAGAAAACCATACAGCAATTGTTGGATTACTTGCGGTTCCTAATATTTGTGTAGGTTGGTTGGTCGCACCAGAGACACTATCATAATATTCTGGAGAATAGTTGATATTTCCGATTTCACTATTGATAGACATAAGTTGAGCAAGGTCACCATCAATTCTTTTTTGGCGTCTTGAGAATAACTGATTTATTCCATTGTCTCCCGAAGAAATTAAATCCCTCAAAAATTTATCATCCGTTATTCTCGAAATCACAAATAAGTTCACCAAATCTGACGTGTCACCATAACTAGTTGGATTGATGTTAGGGATAATGTAACCTCTTGTTGATGTATCAAAAGTAATTTCAGAATAAAAATAATCTTTCATCCCCATGTTTATTACTGTTGTAGGGAACAATAAGTTCACAGTGTTAAGAGAATTAACGTTGTTTGTCAACTTCCCGACAAATTTGTTTGTTGTAAGATTATACGGACTACTTCTATAATAAAAATTGTTACTATCTCTATTATAATAAACTACATCTTCACAAAACCTTACTTGACTTATTTGATTTTGTTTGTTGTAAAAAGTGTCTACTTGTATTGGGAAGAAATATAATGAACCATTAATCCAATTATTCATGAAAGACTGAGATAAGACTCCTCTACACAATCCATAGAAAAATCTGAATCTGTATGCCCACTCATTAAAATTACTTATATCTTTTGATAAGTCAGTTCCAGGTTTTCGAAGGAACATATAACATCCCTCTTCAACCGCATCTTTGGTTGTACATTCTTGGTTTATTTCGAAATCACTTCCAAACCCTGTATAACAACTTAACCCTACCATGTTTTCACAATTGAAAGAAGACAAAACTGTCAAATAATTTGGTTGACCTTCAATGTCTGGAGTCACTATTTCAGCCCCCGTGCTATATGACGCTAAATCAATTGGTTGGTCAGCATCAATAATCTGATAGAATGTAAAATTATTATTTTGTTGTAACAATGCGGGGTTTGTTTGCCATGAACTTCCATTTAGACTATCCGATGATGGTAATCTATCAGTTCTCATGACATTTATAACTTTTGATGAAATCGACATAGGATTTGCCGATAAAGAAGGATACGCATTCGGAGTGGCATATTGATAGATTACATCTCGATAATTGAAATTAACTGCTAGTAATGTTGCAATCAACGCTCCAACTGCAAAAATACCAACAACAAATGGGAATAAAAATGGAATTGCCGCCAATGGTAATATTGAAGCAGAAGACCCCAAAATTACCGCTGACAATGGATTCAATGAAAATGCAGTTATATTTGAAAAAATATAAGACGCACCAGATACATCCTCGGATTCATCGTATTTTGCAGAGTTTTGATTTGGTGAATAGAAATCATTATTTGTCCTACTCACTACACCAGTCACTCCACCTATATTTTTATCGTTCAATCCTCTAACTCCACTAGTATTTGCATCTAAGCTTCCATAATAACCGACAGTTGAAGTTGTGAATCCAGAAAAGTTGTCACCTGGAGTAAAAAAGTATGAAGGATAAAACATACCATTCTGATTAAATGGTTGCACAGAAATATTGGTCTGTGTCAATTTTTGAATAGGAATATTCAATCTAGTTTGAGCAGTAATTGTTAAACTTGAATCGTCTATGTTTTTTCCGAAAATTCTACCTAATGAATACTGATTGGTGTACTTAGGTGAATACGGGTCAACTCCTCGTTGGAGTATAAGAATATATTGGTTTTCAATGTCAGTGAAAGCATCCAAAGGACTGATAAGAAAATCTTTATCATTTCTACTATATCCTCTTACCGCTCTTTTTCTAGCTAAAATTAATCTTGAAGGAGCTGCGATTACATTTGGAAAACATTCCAAAGTTTCTACGTTCCATATTTTTATTGCATCCGCTACAGTAATTGCCGTAATTACTTGGAAGTATTCTCTATCTTGCGGATATATTTGTCTTGTTATAGTACTACCAGTTGGTAATGTATATAATACAGTTTGGTCAGTTGTTTGGGTTACAGCATAATCAACATTTATTGTTGTAGCTTGTTGTATTGTAGTACCTGTTATTCCATTCACAACCCCGTTGACAGTTTCAGCAGTATATAAAAAATTTCTATCTGTCGTAGTTGCAGGATTGACAGATGTCAACAATTGTCCCGACTCATAAAATTGATTCGAAAGAACCGTAATCGTATTATCATAGTGAAACTTTCCGAAATTGGAATTTTGTGCAAAAGTGACTTTTATTTTATTAAGGTTGTCAAAATAAGTGTTTCTTGTATTGAACACGTTAATACGTTCACCTAAAGTAAGACTTTCAGAAAATGCAAAATGTTTTCTCTCATCAGATTCCTCTGATAAGAATCTAACAACAGATGACTTTGGTGTTTTGAATAATGAAAGGTCTGACACGGAATCATTATTTCCTGCCAACGCTTGTGCAAAAATTGAAGATTTTATTTGAACATCTTCGGACGGTGTTCCATCTTGTCCAAAAATTGTTTCGAATCCTTCAAAATAACTTGGAGGAAATGAAACATAAGACAGTACACCCCTTGTTCCTCCTAATAATGCCTGAGAATCAATTTTGGTCTCAGCACATGAACAAGATTGACATTCAGGGTAAGTAATCATTGGAAGTCTAATAGTGAAGTTTTTGGTCTCACACCGTAAACCAGTTTCGTTACAAATAAAACCAAAAGGTCTTACCTTAATAACGGGGATTTCAACACCACAAAGAAAACACAATGCTTGTATTACTATTGTATAGATAAACAAAAGTAAATGTGAGACAATAAGTAATACTAACCCCACAAATTGTAAAACTGTGAATATAATTGAAAATAGAAAAAATAACAAATCGAAATTTTTGAAGCCATCGTTGACTGGAAATTTATTTGTTGTACTATCACAACTGTTGTCATCTATCTCTTTAATCCCAATGAATCTACCCGTACCTCCTTTTTTATATTGGTCAATCAATGATGATATAGTATAAACTCTGTTGAATTGAAATTCGTAGAAAGTGTCCTCACAATCAATTATTTCATTGAGTCTATCTATTCGTTCCGTTCCAGTAAATCCATTTGTATATCCTGTCCATGCCAATCCGAAGTAATACGAACTTTCTTGTAAGTCTCTCGCAGTTTGACTTGAATTTGTTGGGTCTAAAGTTGAACTCTGCCAACCATATTCTTTCACATTCGGAATCAAATAATTTGGTCTTCTTGTTTGAGCAGTCAAATCTCTCGACTGAGTCCATTTTACTTTGAACCTATATTTTGCTTTGGTGGGTATTCCCAACGTTGCATCATTGGACAATACTCTCTCACCAAATTCATTAGTGATTATATAGTCCAAATTCATTGGTAATTCGGTCAACCACGTACCATCCCCATCAATTACGTTTCCCGCTTGTTCTAACTCATAAACCTCCAATACAGGATTTCCATCCTCATCTTGTTGTATAGTTTGTCGAATTGCTAATATTTGTCCAGGTCCTGATGTTAAACCACAAAGGTTTCCCATGTTGTCTTTAGGTCTACAATTTCTTCTTATCCTGACATTATCAGGAGAAGAAAACATTGAACCCATGAAAACAGCTGTCGGTTGAATGTCTACATTTGCATCATCTCTCAAGTCAAAATCCAACCTGTTGATGGATATTTGACAAATCTCAGGGTCCCCCCATAAAGGAGATACTTCGAGAGTTTTTGTCAAGTTTATAATTTGAGGAAGGGAATTCAAATCAGTTGAACTTCTGAATTTATTTCCTGCAACTTGAGCTTCCGTGGCTAATCCAATTCTAACTAAATCTTGTGGAGTAAGAGAAAATTCTCCTATGTCTGACAAGTCCACATCCATCACAACTGTTTGAGTTCCGAGAGGAACCCCCATAATCATGTAATCACCACTATCATTAGTTTTGGATGTAAATCTGTAATATTTGTCATAAATTTCAACAGTAGTACTTCCTGTCAATACATCAGGACGAGATGGTAAAGTACCTGTTGCAGCATGTTTGGAGTATGAAGGTGTGTATGGAAGTAGATTATATCTATATCCGTCTTCATTTTTATCGGTTGGAGATTTGTAGGGATATATAGATGTAATTAATGGATTAGATTCATCGACTTGTTCAATCGGAATAAAAATAGAAACCCTTGCATTCGGTAATCCAAATCCATTGTTTGCCGTTACTCTACCAACTAACACACCATAGTCTGCACAACTTCTTGTGTAGATGTCTGTTTGTTGTATTTTGAGAGATAAAATTTCTAAGAACTCAAACTCTTGGTCTAACTGTACGTTGATTGATTTGTTTATACCAAGTTCGGTCTTAATTCTATATGAATCACCCATCTATTGTCTTTAGTTTATAAATACTTTATGTGTAATTTTTCAAAGTATGAATACACACATCATAAATTATAGACCAAACTGATAGATAATAAACCTATTACGATAATGTTGTAGATTGGTAATTTATAACCGAAACTTTAATATCCTTATTTGGATATCGAATTTGGTAAACTTGAGAAGGTTGTGCAAAGATTGTTGCGTTGGTAGGTGCAATTTGTCTTGTTTCAGGATCGGAATATTCCATGGAAGTTTCTGCTGATGAATATTGCCCACCAACATTATTGAAAATCTTAATCGAAGACACACTCAATACCCCATTTTGATTTTGAACAATACTTTGTATTTCAGACAGATATACATTTTGTCCCAGTTCTCTTACTTGAGGGTTAAAATATGTAGAAATTCTGTCAACTATGTCAGCAATTACTTGCCCCGAGTTTTGTGCTGCTGTTAAGACAACTTGAACTTCGACACTCAAATCAATTACTTCAGCTGTGAAAATTGATATATAATCATTCATCATTCTGTAGTTGGATAGATATGTTGCAATATTCTGTCTCAAAGTATTTGAAACGATATTTGTCAACTTACCCGAAGTATCGTAAGATAATAACTGAATCAATATTTTATTATTGTTTTCAGTCACAGATACTTTTGCAGGTGCTCCAAACTCTGAAGGCATGTTTCTAATAATTGACTCATAATCTTGTACTGTCACGGCTCTCTTCTGTGCTGAGAAGTTGAACGAAACATAATTTCTTATTTCTTCAAGTGACGGTAATCCCGCTCCACCGATTGCCGCAGTAACGTTGTTACATCTCAAAGAATTGACAACTGAAGAGTTTGTAAGTTCAGATGGTCCATTAACAAAGAATGATACTGTTCCAATTTGTGTAATAACGTTAGTCCCCAAGTTTGTTCCTAATCCTCCACCAACTCTATATTGAACAAATAGTGTAGAGTTAGGACTCAAAGCTGAACCCAAAGATAAATTATTAGAATACCTTTGAAGGTCTATGGTTGCTCCTACAGTTGTGAATTGGTCCAATGCATCCTGAGCGGTGTTCGTTCCTCCTCCAAATGTTAGTTTCTTAAATCCCTCAGGAGTATATTCACTAATGAATCTGTTTGATGTTTGGATATATCTTCCTACCTTAATACCAGGTTGGTCTGAAACTTTTGTCGGGTCCTCAATGAAAACTCTGTCTTCAGCTAAGGCGTCCACTTCATACCATTTGTTAGGTGAACCCAAAAATTCTGCGACAGTTGGTATATTTGTATATTCCGTTCCACTCTTTAATAAAACACTTGTAATACCCAGAACATTTTTTTCAGGTAAAAACAATTCGAAGAATGGCTTCACATCATTAGGAGTGATTACTCTCTTGAATACTTTGGTAATTCCATTTACAACAAGTTCTCTTTTTGTGATTGTGTAATTGATAATCACGTTGTTGGCGTTTCGATTTGGAATCTTCAATCTATTCGGAAAACCTTGTGCGTTATATGGTGAAGAAAAATCAACATCATATATGTTTTCAAACACAATACCCGCACCTGAGACTTGTGAACCTCTTGCTAAAACTCCCAAGTATCTTTCATCTTCTTTATCACCAAATACAGGAACAGTAATCGAAAAATCTACTAAGGCTACGGATGGTCTTTGACCAGGTAATTTTAATCCATAAGTTCTTGCAATGTTATAAATTGAAGACCTTTGTTGTGCGTATTGTAATACAGTTTCTTGAATACTTCTATCAATATGATAGTGTAAGTTGTCTGCAACAGCAGCATTCAAATCCAAAAACACTGAAAATACAGATGCATCATTAAAATCCTGTATAAGTTCAGGATAATAAGTTCTTACATAGTTGAGTAACTCAGTTCTTATTCCCTGATAGTCTCTGGTGGTATATGAAATTTTACGATTTGCCATCTATATTAAATATTGATAATAACAAAATCATTTTGAGCGAAAGTCGATCTGTTATTTGAATAATCTATTCTAATTTTTGCAGTGTATTCGGATGTCCCTTTACCTGGTAATCTGTATATTGGAGATTCACTTGTTCCAATAGTATTCTCACCCAACATAGTATCAACTTCTAACTCAGGGTCTGCTGGAGTTATTGAAATCTGATTCAAGAGTAGATTTGGCATGAATGTTTGAACCGCTTCTCTAATATCAGATTGTATTGCGTCGAATGTCAATCCATCGAAAGGTTCAAATAAGAATTCATATAATCTTGTACCAAATGTTGGTAAATAATATCTACTTCCTTTTCTCGTTAAAAGAAGGTGAATCAGATCAGATTTTATCTGTTGGGATTCCAACTGAGTAAGCTCCAAGTAATCTCCTCGTCTAGAATCTCTGAATGGAAAATTAATACCGTATGTAACTCCGTTTGCCATAAAGATAAATATAAGTCCCTTGTTTTTCCTTATAAATAGCCCAAAATAAAAAATCCCGAATTACTCGGGATTAATTATTTAATTAAGAAGAACAACCGAAACATTCAATTTCAATTCCTTCAGGTTTGGGTGGTAAATTCATACTACTATAATCAACCTTCGGAACTTCTACAACAGGTTTAGGTTTTTGAACTTTAGATACATCCAAAGCTAAATGTTTAGCACCCGTTGAAATTGCTTTTGTTCTAACATAGTAACAAAGAGTCTTCAAACCTTTTTCCCACGAATGGAAGTGAGATGAAGTAATCTTAGACAATGTAGGGTTAGACATATAGATATTCATAGATTGAGATTGGTCTATAAATGGTGCTCTGTCCGCCGCCATATTGATAAGTTCTCTTTGTGAAATTTCCCAAATGGTTTTGTACTTTGGAATAAGATGTTCAATCCTTTTAACTTTTTTATTGTAGTTCTTGTCTTCAATATCAAGATACTGATTGAAATTAATGTTTTGAATTGAACCTTCATTCAATATAATTTCATTTTTCAAATCTTCACACCAAATACCAATCTTCTCAAAATCATTGATTAAGTATTTGTTTACAATCATAATCTCACCACCTACAACTCTTCGGTTAAATAACGCTGAGTGTGCTGGTTCTGTCATTTCGAATGAACCAGTGATTTTTGCTGAGGAAGCTACTGGCATCTGAGCGGTGAACAATGAGTTACAAACTCCATATTCCTGAACATCTTTCTTCAACGGTTCCCAATCCAAAAACAAATCAGAATCTTTGATTCCCCACATGTCAAATTGGAAAATACCTTTTGACATCGGAGACCCTTTGAAGAACTCATAAGGTTTTCTAACTCCTCTCTTACATAAATCATTACTTTCTGTAATCGCTGCGAAATAAATTGCTTCGAAGATATTCTTATTTAATGATTGTGCTTCTTCTGAAGTAAAGATGTAATCCATAAGACAGAAAACATCAGCAAGTCCTTGAACTCCAATACCAATTGCTCTTTGTTCAAGACCACCTTTCAATCCTTTGGAGGTTGAATAGTTGTTTTTGTCAATAACATTGTTCAAAGCTCTTACTGCCTTTCTTACTTCTTGGATAAGAAGAGAGTAATCGAATTTACCATCGACAACAAAGTTCTTCAAAACAATTGATGAAAGAGTACAAATCGCCGTGGTTTGTTCGTCAGTGTATTGATAGATTTCATTACAAAGATTGGATTGTTTAATTACTCCAATGTTTTGATGATTTGATTTCTTGTTCGCACTGTCCTTAGCACATAGATAAGGAACACCCGTCTCAACTTGAGATTCAATTACTTTGGTCCAAATCTCTTGAGCTTTAACTTTTCTTCCAAGACCAGCGTCGACAGCCATTTGGTAATTTTTCTCATATTCGTCACCAAAACATTCTTGAAGAGGTTTAATTCCCGCTTTGATAATATCGTTAGGACAGAACAAATACCAATCCTCATTGTTCTTCACCGCTCTCATAAAATTGTCAGGAATCCACAAAGCGGTAAATAAATCTCTCGCTCTCAATTCTTCTGCGCCTGTATTCTTTTTGATGTCTAACAAATCAAAAATGTCTTTATGCCATGGTTCCAAATAAATCGCCGCACTACCAGGTCTTCTACCTTGTTGATTGAAAAATCTCAAAGACTCATTTACGATTTTCAAGTATTTTAATAATCCACCCGCAAATCCACCAGATGATTTAATTCTACTTTCTTTACTTCGGATGTTTGACATACACAATCCAATACCAGCGGCATCAGATGAATAAGTTGATATATCATTCAAAGTTTTCAAAAGTCCATCTCTTGAATCTGAATTATTATAATGTAAAACACAAGACGCTAATTGAGGAACTTTGGTTCCTGAATTAATCATGATTGGTGTTGCCTTCGAAATACGTTGACTTGAAAGGGAATCATAATATTCCACAGCCTCTTCGAATGAATTAGTAACCCACAAAGCAACTCTCATGTACATGTGTTGTGGTCTTTCGACCACTTTACCTTGAGGTGTTTTTAACAAATACATTTCCTGTAAAGATCTCCAAGCAAAATAATCAAAGTTATAATCATTCTCATGATTGATTACATCATCAATTTTTTGTGGGCCATATCTTTCAATAATCTCAATCAACTCATCGTGAACTACTCCATCAACATGTAATGAATGCATCACATTTGAGAAACTTGGGTCACTATCTTTGTGATAGGATGAAATAGCGACGGACGCTGCAAGTCTTGAATAATCATAGTGACTTCCTGTATAAGAAGCCGCAATTTCATAAACAAGTTTATCTAACTCCTTTGTAGTAATGTTTCCTTCAGTTGGTACAGATGTAATAACTTTGATGAAAATTTCATCAGAGTTCACGGTCAGACCTTTCGAAGCTCTTTTAATTCTATTGTAAATTTTTTGGGGATTGAAAGACACATCTTCCCCACCTCTTTTTTTAATTTTTAACGACATCATATATATTAACCCTTTATTAAAAGTCAGAATCGAATGTTAATGCTTCATTTAATTTAGCCTTTTGATACTCCATAGTTCTTGATTCAAAAAAGTTTCCTTTAGTTTCAACAGCAATCTGTTCCATAAACTTGAAAGGTTGTTCAACATTGAATTCTTTTTTACAACCAAATTTAACTAAAAGTTGGTCAGTAATAAATTCCAAATATTGTTTCATGAGGTTGGAGTTCATACCAATAAGTGAAACTGGTAATGATTCGGTAATAAATTCTTTTTCAATCTCCAAAGCTGATAATAGAATTTCTTTAATTCTTTTTTCAGATGGTTTGTTTTCCAAATGGTTGTTCACCAAATGAATTGCAAAGTCACAATGTAAGTTTTCATCTTTGAAAATTAAACTATTTGCATTGCACAGACCTTGCATAATACCTCTCGACTTTAACCAAAAAATCGAACAGAATGACCCTGAGAAAAATATACCTTCAACTGCCGCAAAAGCAATAAGTCTCTCTTGGAAGGTAGAATTTTTAATCCAATCCAACGCCCATGCTGCTTTTTTCTGTACTGCAGGTAGATTATCCAAAGCGGTGAAACATAATTGTTTTTCTTTCTCATTAGAGATGTAAGTATCAATTAACAATGAATACATCAAACTGTGAATGTTCTCCATCATAAGTTGAAATCCATAGAAAAACTTTGCCTCAGGATACTGAACTTCTTTTACAAAGTTTTCTGCAAGGTTTTCATTGACAATACCATCAGAAGCCGCAAAGAATGAAAGAATATTTTTGATAAAATATTGTTCGTTCTCGGTGAGGTTATTCCAATCTCTAATATCATTTGTTAAATCGACTTCTTCTGCGGTCCAAAACGCTGCTTGATGGGCTTTATAAAATTCCCAAATATCATTGTGTTCAATAGGAAATATTACAAACCTATTAGGATTCTCTACTAAAATTTTTTCCATAATTAAATTGTGTTTTATAATTGTTGTTGTTCTTTCTGTTTTCTTTTTTCCATCAACTCTTTGACTCTGTCTCTCTTCTTCTCTTCTTGTTGTTCTTCAAATCCTAAGAACGTAACTGAACTCTCAGTGTCGATTTCAAGTAGTTCATTATTGAATTTACAATTCTCAAAGACAACTCCGTCTTTACCGAGACGAGACTTTGTAATCGCGATGGTCGCCAAGTTCATTTCTTTCTGTTGAAGAGTCTTAGCTACTGTGATAATCACATGACCAACTTGAGCCTTTTTGATTGACCCACCCATTTGATCTGTGGTTACAACTTCAGATGAAATTGAACTTCTGTTTCCTTGAGTTGCGGTCCATCCAACCAAATTAAGTTCATGACACATAGCCTCGAATCCTCTCATTACAGACCCTTCCGCTTTCCACTCATCTTTGGAAGAAGACTCAGGTAGTACACAATCGATATAATCTAACATAATCATATCAATCTTAGTACCGTCAGCAATCAATTTTCTTACTTGACCTTTGATTTGATTCATTGTCATAGTATCAGATGCCAACTTCTTCAATACAAGTTTGTTTTTCATCGTTTCTTGTATTTCAGTTATTTTTGACATAACATCTTCCTTATGTTGAGCCAATTCATCAGGTGCGATTCCTGTCCAAATTGTGAAATGTTTTCTTTGAACAATCTTCGGATTGTCTTCGAAAAATATTTGGAGAACATTGTACCCCAAATTGAATGCAGTATTTGCAATCTTAGTCAGAATAGTTGTCTTACCAACCCCTGTTGGAGCCAATATCACACCTATCTCCCCTTTAGCTAAACCACCCTTAAGTAACTTGTCAATACCTGAAATTCCCATAGGAATTGGATGTCTATAATCTTCTTCCAACACTGTTTCCAAGTCTGAGAAAATGTCTGATTGACCTTTCTCTATTTCACCAACTTGTAAGGCTTCTCTAACCAACCCTTCTACCTTGTCATAAGATTCAAAATCACCTTGAGTGATTATTTTCTGAGCCTTGTCCATAGCCTTTTGAAGTTCCTGTTGTTTACAGAATTTCAAGGCTTTTTCCTGAACAAACTGAGTTCCTTCGAATGGAGCATCTTTTACTTGTTTTAGAGTATCCAAAACAATTTTTGCAACCAACTCTTGGGAAACTTCGGATTTGATTATTTGTTCGAGAGTTTCAAAGTTAGGGGTGGATTCATACTTTTTGTAGTATTCCTTAATCATCTGTAAGATGATTTTGAAATACTTGTTATCGAAATAATTAGATTCAATAACATCGAGAATAGATGATGAAAAATCTTTATCTACCACTATTTGATTCAGTAACTGAATCTGAAAAGTGTTCCCTAAGTAATCGAAATTTTTATTCATAAATTGTTATATCTCCCCTGTGTATTATTAAATACTCACTTACTTAAATCAAAATCCAAATATTGAAAACTTAATCTTTGTTCTGAAAAAATGTCAGTCAAATCTCTTAAAATATTTTTCAAAAATGGTCTTACGTCCACGGTATAACGAACTTTCGGTGGAAAATATTTTCCATCAAAAATTCTATGACAAATTGTCGTGTCTCCAACTTTTACATAAATGTTGAAGATTTCAGGCCCTTCAGTATATGAAGTATCCATAATCGATGGGTCATGCATGATTGACTCACTATTGTCAGTCATGTAAATTACAGTTTTCATTTTTAGGTGATACTGTAATTCGTCTTTAACCTCATTAATTAGGTTATAAAATTCTATTGAGTTTTTTGCTTTTGGATTGTAACCCCTAACATTGAAGTATCTCTGAACGACAATATTGTCATTGAGGGTTAGGAGGAATTCCATTTTGGTGCTTTCTTGCTCTTTCATAAAGTGTTTTTAATTTTTGTTTGTGTTTCTTTTTTCTTTTCTGGTAAGTTTCATAAATGGTCGGAGGAAATTTACCCACGCTTCATCGTTTTTGGGTAGATACTTGAAAAGGCCGTCCTCCATCATCATCCTCATCAAGTTTTTGTGACCACGGTCAGTTGGGTCGATTGTGTCTGTAATCATTTGCTCTACAAGTACCTTACCCTCTTCAGTGATTAAAGGGTTGTGTAAATCGACTATTTTTTTGTTTGTTTCGAAGAATTGTTCTCCAAATGTACCATTTTTAGTTTTACCAATCAAAATATTCACCAATGCCTTTGGTTTTTTCTTTTGCTCAATATTTCGTGCATTATCTAATATTTCCTCGATAGTGCATGATTTTTCCAACATTTGAGGAAATAACTTAACCAAAGTTTTTTCTCCCAACATTTCAATACCATCTATGTTGTCGGACTTATCTCCAGTCAAAATTTTGGTTAATAAAACATTTTGGTGGGGTATGTTGACCTTGTTGATTGTAATCATGTCTCCATACCTATAATATTGTTTGGAGGTCGGAGAATAGATTGTAACTCGTTCTGATATGAGTTGTGTTAAATCCTTGTCAGCAGAAAATATTATTACATTCTCATTGACTGAAATTTTGGTATAATACGCAATAAGATCGTCAGCTTCATTGTTTGTCATTTCTACCTGACGAACAAATATTTCTTCGAGATATTGTTTAACTCTCGATTTCTGTTGCAGATATGACTCGTACTTAAACTCGTTCATATCTTGCCTACGATTTGATTTGTATTGGGGATAAATTGATTTTCGTACCGAGGAATTGGAAGAACCATCCCAAAACACAACAACCTTGTCGTGATTGTGTTCTTCCAAAAACTTTCTTAAGATATTAATAAAGTGATAGATTCCACCTAAGTGGTCTCCATCACTATAAAAATCTTTTACTCCGTGAAATCCAATTTTGAACAGATTGTCTCCGTCAACTAATAACGTTTTAATCACAACTCGTGATTTAAGTGTGGAACAATAAACTAATCTTCTTTTTCTTCTCTTAAGGTGAAGTCACCATCTGCACCGATTATGTCTTTCCAATAATCAGCGTATTCTTTTTTATAAGCTTCAATGGATGTCTTTTCTTCTGAAGCTTCTTTACCCGCTAAGAATCCATGAGGTGTTACAATGATTTTACCATCCTCATATCCCAAACCATTGATGTGGTTTTTTAACACCGATACTTTCGTTCTTGTTGCAAATTTCACACTTCGTTTGTCTTTTGTTGCGGTAATTTTATTGGTTCCCGCACCTTTTTGATTTCCAAACAAAAATACTAATGATGAGTTCAACCATATTGCTTCACCACCCTTAGCTTTAATTTTTGGTTGACCGAATGGATTATCAGGTAATTCAACCCATGGTTGATTAACTATCACTAAAGTGTTTTCATACTTCGAATCAGCTTTACGAGAACCTGAAATACGTTGATTTATTCCCATTCCGATTTTGTCTGCTAAAGTTGATGCATTGTGTTGTTTACCACCCTTTCCTTCAAAGGTCATTTTGCAAGGGACAGAACCAACTGAATCCCACAAAAACAACAAACTATAGTCTAACTCACCCTTTTCTTGAGCATCCAACAAACTATTGATGTAATCTGTAATCTGTTCAATGTAATCAAAATTATTATTGAAGATGTAAAACCCATCCCAATCCAACTCACCTGTTTCCTCATCTACAACTTCTTCGCATTGGAAACCCATAAGTTTGGCATGTTCGAAACTCCACTTTTGTTCTGTGATTATGAACACAGGAAGTATACCCTTCTTTTGAGCATCTACCGCAGTTTTTACCAAAGCTGTAGTTTTACCAGTATCTGAATGACCTAAGAACATGTTAAGATGTCCAACTGCGGGGCCAGGAAGTCCAACTGCATCTAAAAAATCAGGTCCTAAATCAAAGAATCTTTGAGGTTTATATTTTGCTGAAGTTGAAAATTTTTTCTTCAGAGTTTCGAAATCATTTTTTTTGATTGCCATAAAAGATTTGTATAAAACTCGGATACGAAACGTACCCGAGTTGAGTTAATAATTAGAAAGGTAAATCTCCATCAGGTTCGTCACCTGCTTGAGGATCTACGTAAGAAGATGATTTCTTACTTCCTCCTCCGATGAATGTTTCTTCAACAGAACTATCACCATAGACATATCCACCTTTGTCAGAGTCCCACTTAGGAGTTTCTCCTCTTGCGATTGCTTCAAGATATTCGACAGGTTTTTTGGAATATACATCCAACCATGTCAATTCATCTTCCATCCAAGCTTTTGCTTGTTGTGTATCTTCATGTACAGGACTTGGGTCATCGTACATAATAGTGGAAACTGTAGTATATTCTTTACCTTTTGGAGTCTTTGCCTTGGCAAGTTCAATAATCAAATCTCTACCTTTTGTTGGGTCAGTGATGTCTCCTTTGTTTCTCCAAATCGGAATAATTTTGTCAAGAATACCATCGTTTTTGAAGTTATGTTTGAATCTCCAAAATTTTGGTCCATCCTCTTCGTGGTCTCTATCAATAACTTTTACAATGTAAAACTTACGAGACTTATATTGTTTTGCCAACTCTTTGTCAGATTCTTTACCAGTTGACATCAATTCTTCATAAACCTCATTTAGAGGTGATCTTTCATTGTCATTTTTTCCTGGATCGTAGAATTTCTGCCATTGTCCTCCAACTTGGATTTCGTGATACCAAGCTTCCTTGAAAGGAGAAGACCCATCTGTTGTAGGGAGAATTCTCACTTTTCTTTGTCCTGATTTCTCTTTATCTCCTAAGATTAAAGCGAAATACTTTTTCATTCTTTCGTCTTGCGACATTTTCGATTGGGCCCCGCCCCCTTGCTGATTTTTTTCGTACTGTGCCAATACGGCGTCTAATGAACTCATGTTTTTAGATGATTAAATTAATAAATTATTTATAGAAATATAAGTGAAACTGTGATTAAGTCAAATAAAAAAGGAACCCTGAGGTTCCTTTCAAATTGGTTGGTTTAGAATTATCTGAATGATGTCTTATATACATCTCTCTCTAAACCTCCGTTTGGTTGGAATGAGTTTTTGATATCATTAACATTAATATCAGTCACCTCGTCGGCAGTCAAAACATAATCATTTTTTCCTGTTAATTCCATTTCTTCTTGTTTGTCGTCAAAAAATTGTGAAAGTTTTTGACTGAAAGGATATGAATCATATGTTCTCAATTCCAATTTCTCTTGTGGAGTTTTTTCTCTGTACTGTTCGATTTTATTCTCAAGTGAATTAAGTTTGTTCATAATGTTGTCCATTTCTCCCAACTTAGATTGTAAATCATTAAGTTGATTGAAAAGGTTGTTGAAGTACTCTTCTTGTTTTGTCTCAATATTTTTTTGTGAATCAACTAAGTCTGTTATTTCTAATTCCTCAGTTCCTGATTCTGTTTCTTGCGATTCTCCCTCATCATCAATTTTTTCAACATCTGGATCGGAATCAACATCTATTGGTTGAGGTTCAGTTGTTGGTGCTGGTGGAGGTGTAGCATCAGATGGTGCTGGTGCAGGTGCCGCAGCAGGTTCAGGTGTTAAAGCCGCTAAAGCATCCTCTTCAGCTCCAGCTTGTTCCAAAATATATCGATTAATTTTGTTGTGTCTCTCGATTTCCCTGAGAATTTTTTTATCTAAACTCATTTTTTATCCGTTTAATAATGTTTTTATTCCGTTTGCAGTCTCAACTCTAACTCGTCTGTTGGCTGTGGTTTGATGACCAGCTCTTTCAATGAGACCATCTCTTTCTCGAACTGTATAACAATCACCTGTGTCCAAATCACAAACTTGTTTTGTTCCATCTCCGTTGTCTTCCTGAGAAAATCTTACTGATTTACCAAGATAATTATCTAATGCTGATTTAATGTTCATAAGAATCTTTTTATATAAATATGTTGTTATGCTATAAAGTGAATGAATTACTTGTAGCGGTAAACGTACCATTATTGTTTGCATTTACATAAACAACCGATAAAACAAGTCGTTGAGTAGAATTGACATCAATCACGTTAGTGTATTTTGTGTCCGAATTATTTGTTATGGTTATGTTTAATGGAGTAGTTTGGTTCGTTGAAGTGGCAACAAAAACTTTAGAAATTATACAACGTGGGCAATTGAATCTGAAAGTAACAAACCCACCATCAGGTTTTCTAATATTATAATACAGCGGACCTTGGTAAGGTGGTAATGCAACATCGTTACTTCTCTGAATAAATGATAATGAACCTTCGGGTTGTACACCCGTTTCAGAAGATGGAATTATAATTCTGAATCTTTCTGATTTATAACTATTTTTAGGATTCTTTATTTTATCCTCAGGTATTGCCGTCAGAAGAATTGAGGCGTTCATTTCTAATCTCTTTCCTTTTTCCATTTCGATTAAGTCCTTGAACTCCGCATCAATGAATTGTTGTCTTGTGATAGAAAAAGTTTGACCGTCAGACGATACAAATCCTAAAAGTTGGGAAGATTGAGAACTTTCAATCGAGCTTCGAGTAACTGTATTATTTGAGCCCACTTCAATTGAATCAAAAGTATAAGTGTATTCGACTTGAGGGTTTATTTTCCATACCCCACCTACATAATCATTCTGGTCAATTTTTACAGTTAAAATTTCAGTGCCGAGCTCATTATTAATTTTTTCAGAAACAAACATAGGTGGGTTAAGCATCGTATCTTGGAGGTTTGAACTTCCTCCAATTTTCTCTTGTTCTGAAATTGGTACAACCTCCGTTTTACCAACATTTTCGTTTCCACCTGCAGATGATACAGTAACATTTTTTAATGTCGGATTGAATGTAAAATCAACCAAACTTTCAAATGTCCCATATTCAGTTGTCACACTTATTCTTCCTGTAGCAACATCTTGCCCTTCAGGTATTTCGATATTAGGTAAGTTGAATCTTAAAGTTTCAGAATTGAATACTGTAATATCTTTCAGTTCTACGTCTTTATTAATCACTCTGACAGATTTTACTGATTCAAAGTTTCTTCCGTTGACTTGAACAATGGTTCCTGTATATCCAGCTGCAGGTGAGAATGTTGATACAACTGGTGGTGGGCAAGTCTGACCAACTTCAGGTGGAATCGGAGATGGTGTAGGTGTCACGGATGGTGAACTGGTTTCGGTGTCAGATTCTTTGTTTGTTTTGTCTAACTCAATTGATTTATTTTTACTTATCAATCCAATTTGAGTTGCTGACGCTAAAGCTTTAGTGAATGTATCTCTAGTTTGTTTGAACTCAGAGTAATTTGTGTTGTAATATTCTTCGGAAATATTATTTTTCGGCCAAAAACAAACATAGTATTTTGCTAATCCGAGTCTAATTATCCTCTCTTTATTACTTAACAATCTTCCACGCATGAAATTTATGTAAGAATCTAAAGAGTCAAAATGAGCAATAGGTTCTGATGAAGTTGTTGATGGATTAGTTCTAATATTTACGCAAGTGTAATTTCTATTTTTTGAGAATTCACTAACTGATTCCGACCAATCTATACTTAAAGATATATTTGCTAAATTATTGTTCACCGCATAAAAATTACCAAGCCCTGAGTTTGAGTCTTGTTGGTATGTTCTGATATAAGAAATACAATAAATGATAGTTTGTAAATCAACGTCATTTGGAAGAATCCTTCTTAACGCATTGGCAAAATCAGTTGGTGTGACCCCACTAAATTGTGAAGTAACAGGAACATAACCAGGAGATGCGTTAAGGTAAACTTCACTTGTAATTTTGAGAGTACACGAGTTAGTTGTGTCCAAAGTGTTCTCAGCTTTTTGCACGACTTCTGTGGATTTTATATTATTAGTTGTACCTGATTTTGACGGTTCATCTTTGTTAATCAGGAGCAATTCTTCCAATTGAGTAATTAAATTTTGGTTAATACTTTGTAGGAAACTATCAATAGCAGGTAAGTCATAAATTCCTTGTCTTACCCCATCGAATGTAGTTTGGAAAGTTCCTGGTTGAATTGAATGACTTACGTCAGTAATCATGTAAGGACCATTGAACATCGGAACGTGTCTCAAATTAAAATACATTGTTGGTTGTAAAAGTGCATTACCCAAACTAACAACAGATGCTTTGTAAGACCTTTGTTTATAAAGATTATATAAACTCACATTTTGGGTTGCAACTGCACGTCCTGAACTTTGGTCAACCATATTCAGAGTTGTATTAATTACTTCTGAAGTCGCAACTCCATTATCTTGTGAAACTGTGAAAGAATAAAATATATTTTGATTTCTCAGTCCAATGTCGACATTGAATCCAACAACTTTGTTTGATAAAGCCCAATCTTTTTTCCCTTGAATATTTTCAATCAATGGGCTCTCCGAAGCTCTCCTTAGGTCAAATCCATCATCTCTGAATTTGAAATTTCCTTTAGGTAAATCCAAATATTGAGATGGTTTTCCAACATAGAAACATACCAATTTCGGTGAAGCATTTCTATAATCAACATCTAAAAATGTTCCCCAAAGATTATTTGCGAATTCTAACGAACCTTCAGGTTTCGGGGTTGTAACTCCAGTAACATCTTGAGCATTGTAAAAATTCACATAAGCTGGTAGTGGCATTACCGTGAAATTATTTTTGATTAATATTCCACTAATAAATGTAAAAACACTCATCGCTTGATTCAATGAGTTTTTATTGAACATATCTTGTAAATCGAAAATGTCTATCAAGATAGTTTCACCAATATTTCGTGAAGCCCTATCCAAAAATAAAAAGTCTTCAAATAATGTTTTTGTTTTGTAATCTCCTCCAGCAATCCACTTATCATTCAACGCTTTGAAAACCTCATATATTTCAACTTTACCCTGTTCTCCAGTTGTGACACTATTAATTGTTCTTTCGGGTAATTGTTGTTGCTCGGGTAATCCAATCGGTGGAGGTTGTCTTAAACCTGTAAGAACTCCGTTCAAGAAGTTGTTTTGTAAATCTGTTTCTCGTCTCAAATAATTCTCGAGTTGATTTTGGAATTGTAGTGCCGACAAATTTGGATTGTTCAACTTTTGAGTTGCATACATTTTGATAATCGGAGCAAGTAATGTCACATTTTGGCTTGTAAATTCTATATTATTATCAACAAAGAAATCTGTGATATACGAACCAAACTGACTATATCTAACATTACGAATGGTTGAAAACCCAACCTCAGTCTCTAAAGCAGTCCATGCAGTTGGATTTGCCGCTTGAGATTCAGCCAAAGTTACGTTTCCATTCAATGTTGGTAAAGTACCAGGTGCATAAGGTCTGAACGTGATAGGATCTACAACTTGTAGAGTATTATTATATGACAAGTAAGAATCGAAAATTCTTCTTTGATAAAATGATGGATTTCCAAATTTAAAAATTACATCATATTCCATAAAGGCTTTGATTCCACTTTGAAAAATTGTGTATTGATTACCAATTGTATTGAAAAAATACGAATCCTCAGTTTCTCCTTCTTGTTTTCTTGGAACCGTCATCAAACTTCTGAATAATGATTGGAAATTTTTGAAATTGGAATTCACATCTACAGGTGACTGTCCAATAGCATTTGTTTGTCTTGTGAAAACATTGCCAATCGATTTACAGAAATTCAAAAATTCCAATTCAAAAGAATCCAATATTTTCTTTTCAAAAACTGAAAATACTTCTTCAATTTTTGTGTAGTTGTCTTGTGAAAGGAAGAACAAAGGAGTTTGTGTGTTTCCTGTATTGATAAAGTTGATGTAAGAATCTGGTTGGGGAAATGCAATTTGATTAGAATCAAAGTATCCATAGTTCGGTGCCGCCCATAAACATCGTACAGAACCATTGAATACACTTGGATTATCCGTCAAGTCAACTATAGTTTCGGGAATAGTTGTTTGACCTGTGACACAAGCAATGCTTGCTTGGTTATAAGGTGTTCCAAATGAAGGTAAAACAAAATAATCAGCACCTACTGTATTATCTTCAGGCGCACACTCAATTGGAGCACTCGGAGTAACATTAGGTAATAATAACGACCAAGTTGTGAATCTAAGATTTTTACCTTGTTGTTTTACATCAACTAAATTTGAAGAACTAAAGTTATGAATTTTTAGTCCTCCATTGAAACTATCTTGAATTTCTTTATTGGTATAATCTACATACAAATCGTATCCATTATAAAATACGTTAAAATCATTAATTAACTTCGGATAAAATCCGAGTTCCATATTTATTGATGCAACCCCTTCACTCTGTAACTGCGTGCTTCTTGGAGCATCATCATATCTGAAATAGTATATTTGGGTTGTAGAACTTGTTGGAGGATAATAATTTCCAGCATAGTCAAAATTTTTCCATGCCGTTTGTAAAATATCTACACTCGTTTCCTTATACTTTTTATATCTGTGCCAAATCGATCCATACTTCAAAATCCATGCATAAGGAAGTTTATGTATTGCACCAAACTTTTTTAACGATGATGATATATAATCCAAATCAGTTGTTACTCCATTTGAATATGATTTGTATTTTTCTCTTAAAGTTGCGAGTGGTAAAGAATTCAAGAACAAATATGCCGCTTGGATATAAGGGTAGGTGTTTCCAGAGATTCGAGAATTATATACACCGTTTTGTATTGCATTTATAAAGTATGGGGTGTTCAACATCGAAGTTGTACTTCGAAAATTTATCGCCCCTGTCGGAGTTACTCCCTGAACATATCCTTCAGTTGGGGCGAACTCATTCGGTGTTCTTGATAAGTAAAAGGCATTCAATCCAACAGGTCCATATGTCACGTTTGATGACAACCCTAACAAATCCAAATTTTGTGATGGATTTTGATTCAAAAGATATGAAAAGTTGGTTACAGGTCTGTTGAAAGTATAATTGTAAACATCATTGAAATTAGAAATTATCTTCCTTGGTTCAAAAATTGTTAATGACCTTTTTGTATCGTAAACTTGATTACCAACTGCAGAATTACTTTGACTCAGATTATCCAAACACCAAGTTTGGTCCGTATAAGGTAGGGTGTCGACAATTAACGGGTCATTTGCCGCGTTCGAAATTAACTTTCGTAAAGCTTCAGACTTAGCAGTAGTTTGGGGTATTCTTCCCAATTCTAAAGTGTTCAAAATCGCAAAAGAATTTTCAGTTATTACTTTGATATACGGAGTAACAAAAAAATCTCTTATGTAATCTTGATATGCACGACCCGTTCCACTGTTAGAAATATTTCTGAGAAAATCGTTGTAGTTCGAAGAATTTAAATTGAAGTTTTTAAGTTTTAATGACAAGTATGGTGAACTGATTCCCAACTTGTTTTTTATGTTATTAACTTCGGTTTCAATGTTCAACTTAATTAGTTCATCTATTTGATTACTATTTGCTCTTACAAGCCCTGAGTAATGTGAAGTTAGAAATTGTCTTTCCCATATTTCATAGAAAAATTTTATTTCCTCTTTGTTAGAATACGCTAAACCATTTGATGGAAACTCGATTGCATTTATGTTGATTATATTCGTATCACTTTCATTATCTAAAGGGGGAGGTGCGGTCGGGTTTTGGAATTTTTGTGTCAACCCCCTCATATACTCTTCCACAAACTCAACTTCAGGCCATTTGTCATACAAATAACCTTGTGTCAAATCTACAACCGAAGGGTCTCCAATATATTTAAGTTGAAATCTACCTTTTTTATCTTCTGGTGTTTCAACAAAGAATTGAGGCCATGGATAGACTGGAATTTGTGAGTTCTCAGCATTCACATCTAACTCGTTTTCCCCAAACAAAGAAAGTGGGTCTCTTACAACTTGTCCTACATTTTCAGTATTTGGTGCTGATGTAGTATTATCTAGAATTGCATTTTTCCTAACAGGATCATATTTTACGTCCCAAGCTGTGGTATGTACATCATCCATAAGACGTATGAATCCTTCAGCAGATGCCATGATGACCGCAATCATGTTTCTTACTGTAGGTTTGAATCCTATTCCAGTTGCAGTGTCTTCAATTTTTCTCAACAATGAAGCTGTAATCTGACTCTCATATTCTGATAGTTTTTTATTCGCTTGTGTTTCTAACGTGGAAATTTCTTTGTCAAATCTTGCTTCACCTTCGAATATAAAGAAATCTAATGGGATTGGATTCAACAGAGCTCCAATTGTTTGTCCAATGACCCCAAGAGGTGAAGCCGTAATTTCGAATTCTTTAGGAATGAGAAGATTTGTGAATCTAGATATAATCTTGTTTTTATCTTCTTCTGTCGGATTAACTATACCTGTTTGAATACGTGTGGTTGCCTCCCAATCAATTGAATTTATTGTTGGAGACTCGTACCTAACCAAATCATATTTTATCGGGTTAGGTATGGGAGTTGGACCATTTGTTCCCAAAGTTGGATTGTTTGCTAATCCATCATTTGACTCAGTAATGATTTTTTGTAATTCAGATATTGCAGTGTCTTTAATCTCTCTAGATAGTTCTTTGAAGACATAAAGTTTCTGTTGATTATCCAATAAAATTATTGGTTTCGGGTCAAGAAATCTATTGAACCATGAATTTGCCGCTCCTCGTACTGCACTAAAATATTGAACTAATGATTGTTTGTAGTTTCTAATGTTAGTCAGAGGTTCAACTTCCGCTTTTGGAAAAGATTGTGTGATAGTGGTTTCGAATTGTTGCAACTTATTCATAAGTTGTACTAATGTCAATTCAGGAAAATCTGGTGGAATTAAACCTTTAGCTTTGTATTCACTGTAAACCTCAACTATTTTTTGATATCCCCTTTCCGCAACAATTTGGGTGACTACCGCTTGATTTGACCCAAGATTATTAGCACCTCGTTCTGCTTGTGTGCTTGCTTGTGATTCTGTAGCTTTATTTGGTTGTTGAGGTCCTTCGGGTGTTTGAGTTATGTCGAACCTTTGGCTGTACATGTGTGGTGCCGCCAATAAATGACCCATAGAAATTTCATTGAGAATATTAAACTTATATCCTATGAACACAAGTCGTATCTGATAATTTCCACTGAATCCGTTGAAGGAAGCATTAAACGTTTTTAAATTTAATTGATATCTAATAGCTTGACCATAATAACCTTTGAGTGTTAAATAAAATTGAGGGTAAGGCATGTTGAAGAAAGCGGCGTAAGGAGAATTATTCCCTAATTGGAAAAGTGCCTTCCCTTGAACATCTTCTAACAACATTTCTACAGTTGGAATGAAACTTGTATTAGTTTTAATGTTAATCGAAGTAATTCCTAATAACCCATTATCCAAAACGCTTGTCTCATCAACTACAGAATTGATGAGGTATGGTTTGTCTCCGTTTCTTGGTATTTGTCCTATTTCAGACGGTTGGTTTTGTGCATTATACTTTGTAGAATTCTCTCCCGTAAGTTCATCGTAGTACCCTGATCCCAAAAAAGAATTTTTGGTTGGTTTGAGAAAGTTCATTTTAGCAACTGAAATAGTACCCACAGGTGCTCCCACAGCTAATTTCGTTCTTGGTAGAACGTCACACTCCAAGTTGGCATACATGACAAGATTCTCGTGGTCCACGAGTCTATCTTTGATATTTCCAAAATTATCAACCGTTTTGTTTGGGTCGACTACGATAATATTATTGTAATCAAACTCTACTAAAATATTACCACTAGTGTCTGCTTGTATATTACCTGCCATAATAATAAAAATGATTTTCTAATGCTGCCTTATAATCCTGTAATGATGGTATTAAAGGAAAAGGAATAATCAATATAGCTCCATCATATATATTATTTTCCAATCCTCCGAACTGAGGATTTGCCTGTAAAATTAACCACCCAAAGACAGGTGAATTATAAAATTCTTGAGAAACCTTATCTAATCTACTTTTAGCAACTTTATAAATAAAAACTTTATCTGTAGGTTTTCCTGGCAGATTCACAAAGGGAACAACTGTTTGTTCCCCATTGATAATAAAATCACTATATCTATTCCAATATTGACTCGCCATTAGTTAAGTTTCGCTTTTGATATATAAGTTTTCGGAATATCATTACCATTTACATCGTTCCAAGTCATCACATTTGTGTTCTGATTTGTCGTATTCGCCAAACCTTTTATTAAACTTTCTTTCGAACTTTTTTGACTTGGTCCCGCGTTGTCTACTGTGGTAAAAGTAAAATTCCTTTGTTTGTTTTTATCGAATGGTGTATAAATTAAATAATCTTTCAAATCGTTTTTTTCCAAATTATCAATAAATGATTTGGTAATATTATTTTCTTCTAAAAACACAGGTTTCGCAATAGAAATCCAATATGAATCAAATATTTTTTCCAAGTCAGGTGTTGGGGTCGAGCTTGACAAAACATTTCCAATCATTTGTTGTTTGAAGGTTTCATATTTTTTTTCATCTACCACATCTTCTGATACAATCATATACACTCTTCTGAATGAGTCATCACCAAATAAAGAATTTTTACTGAATGGATTGAAAACTTTTTGTACTGTAACAGAATCAGATTTTCCGTTTGTTACTTTAGGTACTAAAACACCTTCATAACTGACCCCATTATAAGAGAATGTCTTAGGACTTTGTATTTTCAGATTGAATTCTTGAATATTTTGTTGTACTTTCAAAGTATCCGCTTTCAATTCCAAAAAGGTGTTTGCAGCTGTAGATGTTGTGTGTACATCGGGTGTACCTGATGTCACATAAATTAACACGGGACCATTTTTAGCTTGAAGTCCATCAGTACCTGAATTGGCATTATCAGGGTCAAAAAGAATTGTGTTTAATCTACCCCAAGTTTGAAGATAAGTTTGTTCTTCATTAACCAAACCTTGAGTAATAGTTGAAATTGCATTTTGAAATGACCCTCGTTTTCTTGAAACAAAATTGTAATAATTTTCTTTCAATACCCTTATTATAGCTGGAGATAAATTTTTTGAAGGTTGAGAAATAAACTTAATGTATCCTTCGGTGTCATCCTTTATATTTTTGTCCAATTCCGCAAAAATTTCGTCAAACCTCTTCTCAAAATTATTTGGTTTTCCAAATAGAATTATTTCTCCATTGTCAATTGTAGAATTACCTTTGGTATAATTTCTTTCTAACATCCACTGCTGTCTCACAGCGTTGTTATATTGGTTTACACTTTCCTTGGTTTTATTGATTACGTTTGTAAAATAGTTCTGAGTGTCATCGATTACTTTGGTCATAAATCCATTGTAACTGATTACTCCCGTTGTTGTTCCTCCTGAATTAGTAACCGAACTTATTACTGTTCCAATAGTATTATTATTATCTTGACCATTGTTTGGAGGGGCACTATTGACTCCAGGTATTGGTGGTGGTTGAACGTCTCCAAAAAATTCATCGAATAATGTTTTCAAAGAATCAATGTCCGTAGCATCGGCCCTATCATCATAGATTTCCGTGTTTGCATAATAGTTGAATGTCAATGCATTTTGCAGTTTATCGATGGATTCTTTCAATCCACTACCACCAACAAAGTCGAAACTTAAAGTTACATTTGCAATCATTGGTTGTACACCAATACCTTCAGGATTAATATCCAATCCTTCGTAATTTATTTGTAAACTTCTTGGAATAATTTTGGTGTTATAGAAATCCCCAACTCTCAATACTAATACAGGAGGTGCACCAAATGTTGTATTTACCGCATTGTTATATTGTAATTGGACAGGACTATCTGGTGTTGCTTGTTTTTTGGTTGGAATAGTATCTCCTGGTCTCATACATTGTTGTAAGAATGTCAATCTCGAGTTCAAACCTTCAGGTGTCATTGAATGGAATGAAGGCTGAAAGTATTTCAATTTTTCTCTGAGGTTGTCGTATACCATTGGAGTTTGTTCTTTTATTGTTTCAAAGTAATCACATTCGGTCAATAGAGCTCTAACAACCTTCACGGTTATATTATCTTTTCTTACCCATTCTTGAGTAATTACTGGTTCAGGTACAGTTGTAGTTATTACATCTCCAACAACTACTGGAATTGGTCCTCCTCCCGTGGTTGGATTTGTTTGACTTCCAGGTCCATTGTTCGGCCCTGTTTGAGTTTGTGGTACATTTAAAGTTGAAACAATTTCAGAAATATATGATCTTCTACATGCCATCGCACCGATTGTGAATACCTCTTTAGCACCAACTTGAATGTCCCCACCTACATTAGCAGTATCAGTACAACCAAAAGTTTTTCCATTTGGTTCGAAATTTGCAGGAACGAATGGACCATCCGTTTTATCATCTTTTATTTTTTTTGGATTTGAAACTGCAACTTCTCCCAAAGCTCCTGTTTGTCTATTTCTATCCAAAGGGGCTTCTTTAATTAAAAGTCTTTGTTGATTTACGAAAGTTTTAGTTGCATTATTTTCTGCAAAGAATTTAGTTGTCGCAACAACTCTTCTTTTTGCCAATTCATCATTATATGATGAGGTTTGTGGGGCGGAACAACTCGAACTAATATAAACTGTTACGGTTCCTTCCGTGTTGGTGGTAAGTTGTTTTCCTAATTCAATAGCAAAGTTATTCATTGCTTGATAGTTAGGAGTTACAACTGTATCAAAAAAAGTTCTTGTTTCTGCAGAATTAGGCTTCGTAAGATATAAATTTTTGTCTTCTGTTGTGTACCTGTTATATTCGGTAGTATAATTTATAGTTGTGTTCGGTTTTGGGTAATCATTTCCGAAATAAAATCCAAGTTGATAATAGTCTTTAAAAAGATCATTTGTGTTTCCTCCATTACCTGATTGAGATATTGGTTGAGTTGTTGAACCTGGATCATCATTACCACTTTGAATTGTTCCTTTTATATAAACAAGTTGTTCTCTCGTTACTTCTTTCGAGGAAATAGCTTGTTGTAACTCAAACAAATCATTCGGATTTATTGTTGTGTAAGTTTGTGCTAATTGATAAATGTCAAATTTTCTACATCCTGCAAAGAATGAGTCCAATATACTATTGATTCTATTGTTGTCGTTCTCACCTTTCAACACTTTATTTACAATTACATTAAGCACAGACGGATGATCTACAACAATTTTCCATTGTAAAGTTCCACCTCTCGATGTATTTTTGTAAGTATAAATTGGTTCGGGTCTACCTAAGAAATCATTTGAATTCCAATTTGCTGTCACACTTTCATTAAATGTTAATCCATAAGGAGGAAACCACATAACTCTACCTCCATTTGGACCTCTTTCACATACAGGTAAGTCTGCAGTTGAAAAACCTGGTGTACTCGACGTTCTCCATGCCAAATTTTCCAACGAAAACATGTATTTTTTTGCAACGGCATTATCAACTGTTCCAATTAAGTTGGTTGAATCTTGGCCACCCTCCTGTTTATTCGGAACAATATTTAAGTTATAAGTTTTATCCAAAACGGAATTTGCAAATCTTCTTCCCTCAGTAGTAATACCATCTGTTTTTTGTAAATCATTATATTGTAAGTAAGGAACATCTTTAGCAAAAACTCTACAATATTCCGTTCCAGTTTCTCTACCGTCATCGTCAAACAAATATCTCAACACTCTCGACCCTTTTGTCATTTCTTTATATCCATCATTGAAAACTTTACTGACTTGGTCTATTGCATTTCCTACGTGTTGGAGACGTCTCCCTCCTTGTGGTTGACTATCAATAAGTCTTTGTGTGTTGTCAAGTATAGAGTTTGGTCTAAACTCATTATTGACTGACTCTGTGTTTACATAAGATGAAGGTCTAAAATCTTCATCTGGTTCTGAAACTTCTCCACCTATACCTACTTTTTTTCCAGCATTCCCTTTATATTTTGGAGAGACCCATGTAAAACCCCCCTCAATACCACCTCCGTCACTATAGGTTGGTCCATTTGCACCCAACTTAATTGATTGACTTGGTCCTTCATAAAGTTGTGCCAACTCAGAAGGTCCATATACTGGAGATTGTTGTTCGATTCCGAATTGATTTACAGGAACATCTCCTGCTGGTGAAAATACTTGAGATGGATTGGAGTTAATATTTCCAACATAAAAGTTACTGTTGTCAGAAACTGTACCCAACAAAGTTCCACCCAATCTTTGGAAAAAGTTCCTTGGAAAATTCGGTTTGTATCGGTTGAAATCTATGTTTTTGAACAATCGAGACCTTTGACCTGCTCCCATGTTATTAAACATGATTTGAGATCCAGTCTCTCCTCCACCCATTAAACGGTTAAAAAATTTCCCAACACCACTTCGTCTAAAAGCATTTGATAGTTGTTGGATAGTTGTAGGTTGACCTAAAGTGATATTTTTGTCAAAGTATGAACCAGGAATTGGAGATACAGGTAGAATACTTCCTCCAAGTCTCAAAGCAAAATTAGTTGCCGCAAGAATCGGATTAGCCGTAACAGTGATTGTGTAATTGGGTTCTATGATTGGTACAACCCCTGTAAGTATATTTACAATGTCAGTACCACTTGATACGTTCAAAATATTTGCTCTTCCGAGTGTATCTTGTCGTATTTGGGCTGCAATTCTATCCTCAAACTCTTTTCTTAAAGTTTGAGCACCGAGTCTTGCAATAAATGAGTCTTGACTCAACAATCCATTACTACCGCTTGGATCGGGAGAAAGTAAAATAGATAGAGGACTATAGGTCGATGATACAAATGTCGTTGGATATGGTTGATTGTTAGAGGTATTTGTCGTCAACGGACGTGACAATGAATCGAAAAATTCTGCACTGTCTAATACAGTTTCACTACCATTTGAAAAAACATTCAGTGGTTTCCACCTAAGTGATTCCTCACTACCTTGTTGTACTATGTTCGCATCTTGATAATTGTAAATACCTTCGTTTGATTTGGTATTTAACAACTGACCTGGATCGGGTACTTGTTCATATCCACCAGGATTACCGTATTGATTTAGAGGGAATAATTTATTTGCAAAAGAAGGCTCGTCAATCAATTTGTCAGGACTATCTTGTACTGAAGAATCTGATTGGATATATTCCGTATCTATTGGTTGAGTTGGTCTATTTGGTGCTTTAGCATAAGGAGTCAAATTCCTTGTCAAAAGTTTTTTTCTAAACCCTTCAGTATTTGCTAAATCTAATAACGGACTTGCCATTTATATTTTTCTTAATAAATAGAATCTTAATGTTTTTTATTATCAACTTGAGTAAGGTGATGCAGTTGGCTTCAATGGATTTTCTGAATCACTTATATCCATGATATAATTTCTGAAACTTTGTTCATTTACAACTTGTTGGAATATTTTCATCCAATTCTCTTTTTCTTGTGGTGTTGTATTAGCTGGTGGGTTAGTAAAATTGTGATTAATATTTAAATTTCCATTAACAGAAACATTCGAGTTTTGTTGTACGTTTTGTCTAACAGTTTTGGTCAATGATTCGTCGCCTGCCGAGATTCCTCCGACTGTGACATTAGTTCCAGTTTGACTTTGTGTTGCGTTCTGAGATTTATTTTCTATAGGTTGAATGTTTTGGTTCATTAATTTACCAGCTAAACTGTCTAAAAGTGGCCCTAAATTATCAGAAATTGCACGTCCTGTGTCCGTTGAAACATTTTTCCCAAGTTCTGCAGATATATCTCCAGCAGCTTGTTTAATGGTTCCCAAAGAAGATGATTGTAATTCACCGAAAATACCTTCAGCATTTGAAATCAATAAGTTTTCGATATCAGTTGCACTTGCACCCGAAGCAATTTTTTCGGCTAAACCTTGTTTCAAATCTGCAGCGGATCGGTCTGTCATGTCTCTTACCTCCTCAGCTGTGACTGCTTGACCACCAACTCTACCTATTACTTCAGCAGTTTCACGAATACCCTCACTCACATCCTGAAAAGTATCACTGGTCAATGCACCACCTACGAGAACCCCTAATATAGCCGCAACATCATTTGCGATTATTTCATCAGTCCTAAGTTGTTCTCTTCCAATTTCCTCTAAAGTTTTTGGTCCCTCTTTCTGTTCCTGAATGAGTTTGTCAAATTCAGGTTGTGATAATTCTGACAATTCTTTTTTCGTTCCATCTTCCAAAGTAACTTTATAAGTTCCTCCCTCCATTTTAGCAATATTAGCCAAATATTGTTTGTCCTCTTCATTTACTATGGATAGACCCGCGGCGTCTATTGCAGATAAACGTTTATCTGCTTCAGCCGCCGCCAAACCAAGTTTAGTCATCTCACTTGCCGAAACTCCTGTTTGGTTTTGTAACTCTCTAAGTGTTAAAACCCCTTGTGGATTTATCTTAAAGGTTTTAGTTTTTTCATCGAAATATGTAAATTGTTTTGCAACTTCAACCAAACTGTCTTGTAAACCTGAAGGGTCATTGATTGATTGATTCATCAATTGAAATGGGTCAACTAAATTTCCAGCTGAAACTCCTAATCTTTGGAATGCTGCTGCGGTTTCAATAGCACCTTCTGGTGTTAAAACTTTGTCAGCTAATCTAAAAGTTTCACCCATGTCAAATCTCAACATAGATGCTTGTGCCGCCATTTTAGTTAATCCTCTTACTCCATCTTCGAACTGAAAACGGTTCATTTGGTCCATGTTTTTTGAAACATCACCAAAAACCTGTTTAGCATTTCCCCCTATGCTTTGTACATATTGCATAGATTCTTCGAGTGCCTTTGGTATGGATTCTATACCAATACCAACATCAAGAAAACTATTAGCTAAAGATTCTGCACTTGTACCTAAAACTTTCGATGCCGCATATAATTTTTCAACTTCTTCTGAAGTTGCAACAACGTTCCTCCTTGAAGCTTGAGCTACATCACTTATTATTGCTGATACATCTTTTAAGTCACCACCAAGTCTTCTAACATTTGGCAGAGCATCGACTAACGATTTTTGTAACTCAAAAATCCTTTCTCTCCCTTGAGTAAAAGTTCTTAAAATATCATTACTGAATTCGGAGAGTGCCTTCTGTGATTCTAATAAATCAATTTTTTTTGCTCCCAAAGCATCTCCCGATACTCCCCCCGCCGCAGGTGTTGTTGGTGTATTTTGAAACATAATTTTTAACTATACATATAAATACAAAAGGACTGAATTTTCAGTCCTTTTTGTTTAACTCCATCCATTTATTCAACAAATACTTTCTTATAAAGATGGGCATTATTAAGAAATCAGAATAAGATACATTCAAAAGAGTCTTCAAAAAATAGAATTCATCTATTTGTCCTTTTCTATAATCAGAAGAAAGGACGAAAAAAGTCAACCCCGAACCCAACATTTACTGTTAGTTTTTCTCCTGACGGGGTTGTGACTGTTTTCTTTAAATCTAACTTCGGTTCATTATCATCCAAGAATTTTCGGATAAATTTAGAATCTGCAATCGGCATCTGATCTATAAATTTTGCTATTTCTCCTCTGTCCGTGATTCCGTTTACTTCAACAATTTGTTTGTTCAACCTCCATGTTACTTTCGGAGCGGTTCTTCCTTCGGGATACGTTGAAGACATACGTTGAATTTCCAAAATTTCTCCATATGACATAGGTTTTAATTTAACTGTACTTTGGGATTTGGGTAATATTGTTGTAAAAGTTCCGTCTTCTGAAGGTTGTTGACCTTTGATAATATCCAACTCATCCAACAATACGGTTGTTTTAAAAGGTTTTCTTGTTACTGTATCAACTAAATTGAGTTCCATTTCGGGTCCGAAAGCAGTATTCCTTAAAAAAATCAAAATTGCTTCAACGTCACCTTCTAACAAATCTTCAACTCTTATTTCGGGTTCATAAATTTTGGAACGTAATAAAGTTTGAGTCATGTCATTACCTGCCGCCATTAAAATGTTTTCATCATTGGCTGTCAAGTATCCCACTTTTAATGATTTTTTCTTATTTTTATAAAAAAAACCTTGAGATGGTAAAGGCACTACGTCATGTGGTAGTGAAAAATTTGATTGTCCGTATTCTTTTGCTTGATTGTCCATATAAAAATTTAACCGTAAAGTTTATTTCTTTACGGTTAAATATAAATCAAAAATGTTTTTAATAAATAGAATTTAGTAAACAAGAACACATCTATCCATTCTTAGGGTAGTGTTGATTGTTGCCAATCCGTCTTGTCCGTAATTCAAAGTGTTGAAATTGACATCGGTTAGGAAAGTTCCGTACAATATCCATTTTTCAACGACAACACCTGTTGGGTCCAACATTTCTAAGTCGACATCTTTTTTGTAACCCGCTGCATAACCCATACGACCAGTCACAGATTCAGCATGAAGTCTAACCCACTCCATCAAAGCTTGTGCCGCAGATGGTCCAATTGGATCTCTAAATACTGCTGGTATTGTTTGCCATTCGAATCTACCAGCTACATAAGTAGATGTGTTCAAAAAAGGAATCGGAGTAGATACTATTTGTATGTGTGGTCTTGCTGATGACTCAACAAACCACTCATTTATACCAAGTGAGGAAGGAAACCTTAAGATAAAACGGTTTTGTCGTTTTGGTTCATAAGGAATCGGCATTTTCATTAATAAATCAGCCATGTGTTTAAATTTTTTTTGTTTTTGTTATTTTATTGATAAATATATCCAACCTCAAAAATTTTTCTATTTACTTTTTTTTTGGTGGAATTATCCTTATTTAACTTCTCGCTTTAATCCTCCAGCAGTAGAATAAGTTTTTACTATATTATCTGGTTTATTTTCAAAATGTTTTTTCATTACTTCTATGTTTTTAGGATCATCATCACTAAAACCTATAGATAATTTATGTGGATTAAATTTATTAGCAATATCTTTCTTGAGAAATGCTTTTTTGTTTAATACTGCGGCCATTCCTTTGATGTAGTTGACAAAATTTTCCATCGCTTCTACTTTTGCTTCTTCAGGGTTGACCGCTCCTTGTTCATCCCCAAAAGATACGGGGTGATATTTGTTAAGTTCTAAATATGACTTTATTAATTCCTCGTCAGACATATCCCCTTCACCAGCAAAAGATCGATATTTTCTTAAGTTTTTGACAAGTTCATCTTTATCTATTCCACCGAATCCCTCTATAATATAATTATAAATTGCTTGTTTTATTGTTTCTGGATTGTGACCTCTAGCAGTTATAATTGCAAAAATGGACCCATTGTTAATAGCTTCTCTGAAATCATCGAAAGCTGGTCCTGTTCTTGCTCTCATAGCATCCACTAAAAAATCTTTATCTCCTTGAGTTCTGAAATTTCTGAACGGTTCTTCAGCGTAATCTACTATTGTAGTACCTTCGTAACCAAAAGGTTCTCTACCTATTATGTGTCTGAACTCGGCAAAATCATCCGTGGACATACCTACCTCTCTTCCATTAACATCTTTGAGTAATATTTTTGTAGGCATATGTACTATATTATCGTCCCAATCAAACGCATAATATTTTAGGTCAGGTGATCCCTCCTTTACAAACCCCTCTGTAAACAATCTTTTCATTTGGCTAAAAGGGGGACAATGTCCCCCTTATTTTTAATTTAGATATTTTCGAACGAAGCACCTGTTGGTGTGATGAAGAATTCAATATCAATGAATTCCAAAGCTTTCGTAGGTTTCAAGTATATCTTTCCTGTTAATGTGTTTCTATCTAAGTCTTCAGGAGAAGAAGACACTGTTACTCTGAAGTCATAAAGACCTCTGTCTCTTCTAATTGAATCTAAAATAGGATTAACGCTATCTAAGAATTGTTGTCTAACTATTTGGTCATTTTGTTCAAACAACAATCTTACCGCTACAGCTGAAATCAACTTTCGTGCTTGAAGTAACAATCTTCTAACGTTTAATCTGTTGAGTGCAGTATCTGCGACCTGAAGAGTTTTATTACCCCAAATTACAGTTCCCACATCAGCAAAAGTTGCAATTGGGTTGATTCTTCCTTGGTATAAAGTATCTCTATCTTCTTGAGTGAGTTTCACTCTTGCTTTGATGGAGTTCACAAGACCTCTTGTGTAACCCGCTGATGCGAACCAAGGGAATGCAATATTGTCTGTCAAAGCCAAGTTTCTACAAACTTCACCAGTTGGTGGTATGTAAATTTGTGTATTGTTTACAGTATCTCTTGTTAATATCCATGGATAGTAAGTCGCTGTGTAGTTAGAATCAATTCCAGTGTTGTCCAAATTATCAACCGCTTCTTGAGGATAGATTATATCCAAAGAATTTGTTGCGTCAGGAGTATACATTTGATAGTCAGGTGTTGTTGCAATGTACACTGAGTCAGCTCTTGAGAATTGAACCATGTCAATTGCCTCTTCAACAAGGTTAGAGTTATTTACATAATCTATACTCGAAGTTGCAAACACGTTAATGTTTGTAGATTCAGGATTTGCAAATGTGAGAATACCTAGTAAGTATGCGTAGTAATCAGTGTTTGCAAAATCTTGAGTATTGTTTTGAACAACTATTCTCTTGAATAAACCATCTCCTGTTGCATTTGGATATCTCTGAGAAGCTGACGCTCCCGCTAAGAATCCTGTTGCACCTAATTGGAATCTATCTTGGTTGGTTCTGAACTCTCTATAAATGTCCCATCCATCGAATCCACCAGCAAAACATACTGTATACTTTCTAGAGTAGATAAAGTAGTAAGGGTTTTCTTGAGTTTCAGGGTCACTGGTAAAATCAGCCACACCACATTCGAAAGCTGTCTGACCTGAGGTCAAATAAGAATTCGATATTGTAACAACTGTAGCGCCTGAGTCCATATGGAAACCTTTACTAACATAGTTCCATGGTTGACCATCAACAGGTACAATTGATGTAACCCAATTCAAAGGATTTTGAGTTCCTTTGTACTGTAAGAATGATTCGTCTATTCCGAATTGAGTTGAGAAACCTAAGTAACTTCTTCTTACAATATCTCCAGCAGATTCTGTTGTGTTTGCAATTCCACCAAAAGGAGGATTGTAAATTACTTCACCAGGAAAATAGTATTTAGTTTTGAAAATTGGAACTGGTGAAGGGTTCAGAACTGATGCGTATTCTCTTTGAGTATACCCGTTGAAACCACAAGGTAATGCGTCTATTGGAGCTTCGTCAGCCATTTCAACCATAATGTATCTCGAAATCAAAGCGTATTCACCATCACTCGAACCGATTTTCTTCGCAACAAAGTTGTTCGAATTTGGGTCCATGTTACAGTTTGTAAACTTCTCAATCACAATTGGATTAGCATCTGTGTCGAAGAAATTTCTAACCAACACATCAAATGTCATGTTATTGAACGACAAGTTTGAAACTGATACTTTAACCTCAACGTTTGCTGCGTTTCCATCAGAGATTGAAATAAATTTAAATAAGTTGTAAACTTTATTTCCTCTTAATTCAGAAACCAAATAAGGAGTACTTGGAGATTTATATTGTGTAACATTGTAAGCGATTGACTGAGGGTCTTGAGTTCTAGCACTAGGTAATGCAATCAAATCACAACTTAATCCTCTGATGTATCCTTGATTGTAAGCGTAAGCTAAAGTATTTCCATAAACTTCCTCAACATATACAGGTACTTCGTTTCTTGATTTACCAAAATTGTCTACCCCCAAAACTTTTGTGATGTATTTTGAAGATGATGGTAATAAAGAAGTTTCAAATGAGAAATTATCTGCATCTTTAGTAATACCTGAAATTAAGAAAGTCTCGAAAGGAGATTGAGTAACTCCTGAGTATTGATTAGTACATACTAAAGTCAAGTCAGTCAAACCACTTACCTCATAAATTGGTCCGTGGTCATCACTTGTAGCACTGTTCGTGAATAAAGAAATACCTCTTGAACGAAGAGTTGCAACAACCATATTGTTATATTCAGGATAAGCTGTACCTGAGTAATTATAAGTCCTACCTGTTATTGTACCTGTGAAAGTTGAAGATGCTCCTGATGTTAAAGAAGTAACATAATAATAGAATGAATATCCTGTGTAAACATTACCTGATGTATTATCAAAGTTTGCGTAATACCAAGGGTCATTCAAGTCAGAAGATAAATCATTTGTAGCTAAATTAACACTGTCACTTGCGAATTGGTTTATAACATTTGAATAAGTTGCAGTAATATCATAATAGTCACTCTCAGGAATTGCTCCATAAACAACAACGGTGTTTGCTGACAATGAAGGAGTATCCATTACATCATCAAGATTATTAGTAAAATCCAAGGACAATGTAGATGTACTTCCATCTGACATTCTATATTGTGTGTTAAAATTAGCAAGTACTTGTGGAGGTAATGCGCCACCTGTAAATGTTACGGTGTTTCCTGAAGATGAACCTGAAAATGTTGCAGTCCAAGGAGTACCTGATGTTGGATTTAAACCAATTGTAAGAGGATCAACATTTGCAGTAACTTTGATGCTCCATGATGGCCCCGCATCATATCCTGACAATCCTAAAATTCTTGTAACGAAAAGTTGATTGGATTGTTGTAAATACGATTTCGCAATGTATGCCGCTTCATACTTTGGGATTTGTGTGTTTATAAATTTTGTGGGTTCAGTGCCCCCAAAATATGCTTGAAACTCATCGTAGTTTGTGATGAAGATAGGTTCGAATGCGGGACCTTTAATTGTTTCCCCGACTAAACCTAACGTAGTCACACCTACACTTTGAGCCACAAATGATAAGTCAGTTTCAGACGTATATACTCCAGGCGATACGTATACCTTTTGATTTACTTGTGTTGCTTGAAAAAACATAGTTCAAAATTATTGTTTGCAAATTTATTTTAATGATAAATATTCATATCTAAGTGAAAAAACTTGACTTTTGAATATCTATT
>Ga0315909_10000479_pt1 | contig 53562 bp, 79 predicted proteins | sample LakEriMetagenome_11_FD_203527 | JGI IMG/M metagenome (GOLD analysis project Ga0315909, IMG submission 203527) | Freshwater fungal communities from buoy surface, Lake Erie, Ohio, United States - Buoy 2 MA125 | ecosystem: Environmental > Aquatic > Freshwater > Lake | place: USA: Lake Erie, Ohio... | reverse complement strand
GTCTCACCGGGGCTTGCTTCATTGGCAGGCGGCATAGTGATAGTGAAGCCACTCGCACTGGGCGTAACATCCATGATCTGGGCAACGACATTGCCGCTGGTTGCGACTTCAAGCGGCCAAGAAAGCTCCTGATTCGCAGACAGGCTGATAGCCCGATAGCTGACATCGGACGGATAAATGGTCGTGCCGCCAAATGTTTCAGTAAACGCCATATCAATCTTCCCTGCGAATTATGCCACGATCAGAAATTTGGCGAATGTCTTCGCCGTTGAGAGCCGCGACAGCACGATTATAGAATCCTTCCCAAGTTGCAATACGTTCGTCGTTTTTCAGGAACGGAGTTGCCTCAAGAAGAGCTGCGTAGAGTAACGCATTTGGCGCGTACTCAGTAAACCAGTTGGTCTGATTTGAATCATCGAGCAGTGGCGGAATCTCGTAATACAAAATCTCCATCGGCAGCGCGCTGGATGGTGTAGGAGCAATCAGCCAATGCGAATAGTCATAGTCGGCGTAAAAGCGTGGCGTTCCTGTTGTCGTTGGATTCGGCCAATAGCTCCGGATATATTCATAGGCGCGGGGATAGACTTCACTGCGGGTGTTATTGCCCGTCCCCGTGCCAACGAAAATACTGACGGTTTCGCGCCAGCGGTCCGGTTTATCATATACCGACTGCCCTGCGATGAGGGCGGTAGTGACGACGTTAACAGTCCCTTGGATCTTCAGCTCACGCGCAAGACGACGCTCAGCCATGCCGATAAGCGTCGGGAGCATTTCGTAAACAGTGGGGTCAGTCGCCAGCGTAGCTCCGCGCTCAAGGTAGGCCCTGAGGTCGTTGAGCAAACTGTTATACGTCATCGCGGTTGGCATGGGATAGCCTTACATCAATTCAGTGACGGCTGCAATCAAAGCTGTAATAGCAGCAATTGCGACTGCCAGCTTACCCTTGGCGTTCATCAATTTAGCCATCAGCGTCAGTTTTGGAGCATCTTCCATAGGCAGGATTTTGCCAACAGTTTTGTTGACGATTGCCTTCTCGGCCTCCTTACGGATAAGTTTCTTCAGATTAACCATAGTCATTCTCCTTACAACCAAGCAGCATATTTCTTGGTTTTCTGTTTGCGGTCATCAAGGCCATGTGTGCCCCCGTTGATCCGCTTCGTCAGTGCGAGGATCGCAGCGTCGTTGATGCCCTGATCGCAGATGGACCACAGCTTGTTTGCGTCAAAGAACCACAAGGCGCTTTCGAAGCCCAGTTCAGTAGCCACGAGATCTGGATTGTCCAAAATTTCCTGTTCACGACCAATGTACTTGCCGAATGCGCGGTAGTTGTTTTTCCCGGTGAGTTGGAGCGGGCCTCGGCCTTTGTATGCGAAACCTTCGCCTGACGCTTCGTCGCCATTGCCCATGCGGTTGGCATAGACACGGTTGGCGATCTTGGCTGGCTGACGCTCGTAGGCACGGGCCATTGCGTCAGTCGGGAAATACTTTCCAAAGATTCCGCGCAGCCCTTTGGCTCCGTAGTTGAGGTTCTCGCTGAACGCTTTGAAGTTGCCCGACTCATGCGCGCACTGAGCAAAGAAATGTGCAGCCCGATTAGGTGATAGTTTATAGTAAGCCGCAGCCGCCTTAAGTGTACCCGGACCGAACGCACCATCTGCCGTTACCCCAATCTTCTTCTGAAGTTCAATCATGCTCATTTGCCAGCACTCCGCCAATCAGGGAAATCAAGTTCATCAACAACGCCGTCGCCATTGGCGTCATAACGCATATCGTTGCGGTACTTCTCCCAAGGCTCCATATCGTCATCATCATCGTCTTCAGGTGTGTCGATAAAGACAGTGGCCTGCGGGTCGTCATACGCTTTTGGCGCAACCATTTCAGGTGTAAGGGGTAGCGGGTCTGGTTCAGGCGCTACAGGGGCCACAGGCTCCGGCTCAGGATCATCGCGGTCTTCTGGCGGTGGCGGGACCAGTTCGCCCTTCATGCCCATCAGCGTGGCGTAGGAGCCAGCAACAGCGCCGACGACGGAGGTCATTACGTAGCTAAGGAGGCCGAAGACATCCTTGTTGTCGATGATCTCGTTCGATACGAATAGGCCGGCAATCATGGCGATGGTGATCGTGCAGATGACAAACGCCATCGTGCGCGCAGCCATAAGGAGCGCCTTGATGCGGGCATCCATTAGTTTATCTTCCATGTTCATTCCTTTCCGGCCAGCGGGTTCGCCAGCGTCTTTTGAATACGTGCAGTAGTTTCAGTCTCCAGTTCCTTGATCCGGCGCTGCTGTTCCTTATCCTGCTCGCGCAGCTGATCTATGATGGCTCGCTGCATTGCCATATTCTGTGCATCGCTGTTTCTAACGCTACTTGACACCGCGTCAACCGTCTGTCGCGTGCCGCTGACACTGCTAGAGATTGAACCAGTCATGTAGTTTAGAGCTTCGCTGTTAATCTTAGTCAGGCGCTCTACACTCGTGACGCGCTCGTCAAGCACAGAAATGCGACCTTCAATACCAGAAAGGTCTGGCGGCACATACGCAGCCGTAACTTCCTGCATGGTCAAGAACTGCTGATACACTTGGAAGCCAGCCCATAGACCACCAAGGATTGTTGAGAATGCAGCAAAGATGATAGCAATCTTGCCGCTGCTCAGACCACCAATGTTAAAGCTAAAGCCGCTCTCGTCGAAAGAGACCTTGGGTTCCTCATCTGTACTGCTCATCTACCATCTCCTGCCAACGGGCATCGTTCGTCTGCATCATGCGATACAATTCAAAGTTTGCGTCCTGCAGCACACGTCTGCGGTATATATCACGTATTGCGTAAAAGTCAGCCCTATCTTGCAAGGACGCCTGAGTGTACGCAGCGAAGCCCGGTACGGACCCCATCTCAGAAATAGTTTCGCTCTGACCTTCTGCCATTTCGCTTTCTGATTTTTCAGATGACGCGGTTGCTGTAACGGGCGCTGCGCTGCTTTGACCGCCGACATTGTTCAGTATCTCGAATGTGGTGGACATCGACATGGGACTGCTTGCCGAGACAGCAGCGTCCAGTGGTGATGATCCGACGCCAGAACCAATCCCGCTGCTAACCGAAGTGCTTGACCCGAAATCAACGCGCATTTGAAAACTGCCGAAACTTTGCGACGATTGCGACCCGCTTTCAAACGCCGATGCTTGGCTTACTTCCGCTGCTTCTTCAAAGAATGCGGATTGCATACCCTGTCCGCTTTCTTCCAGCGCCGTAGCAAGCTGATTGGATACTTCCTGCTCCAACGCGCCTGACGATGCGTCTTGGCCCCCTACGGCGTTCTCTGTGCCATCCAGCTCCAATGGCGCCAGTGCTTCCGTTTCGTCAGCGGTAGCATCCTCTGGGCCCTGCGCTGCCAGCGCCGCCAATTCGTCCGGCGACAGTCGCTCTGCATTGGAGCCGGTATCTTCTAAATCCCGCTCCGAAATCAATTCCTCAAGGGCGTCCTCACCGGCAGGCTCCTCGTCCGCGACAGGCTCGTCCGTTTCGGCTTCAACAGACGTGTCTGCTGTTTCCAATGCCTCTTGCGCGGTTTCAAGCACCTGTTCGATGTCAGCAATATCTTCAACCAGCACTTCTTGCTGCGTTTCTTCCATCGCCGCCTGCTCGACGGAAGCCACGGCAGCTTCGAGCGCACTCTCAGTTGGGTCAGGTGCGCCGACATCAATGGCTATTGATGCTGGTGGGCAGCTTGGGTGCATGGGCGTTGCGTTGCAGTCGATTGCCACGACATCCGGTTCCGGCGCAATCCACGACAGGATGCCAGACTGGTTCTGTAGGAACTGCGCGTTGCGACCGTAGAAAAGCGGTATGTTGTCATCCGCAGTTGGGCCGGTGATGCCTGCGGTAAAGTCACGCCGACCGGAGAAACCCAGACTGCCGAAGTTCAGTTGTATCTTGCCGTCAGCAAAGAGGCCGATCTCGAAGGTGCTGCTGTTGTTCGTGCCGTACTCGTTCACGCCGTACCAGCCGAAGAGGATCGAGCCATCATCGCGGCGATAATATGGATTACCGGTGTAGCTAATCAGGTCAGACCAATAGGCGTATATTGTGTTGCGCTGCGCCAGTTCTATGGGCTGGCCGTTGCAGCACAGATGCGCGCCACTCTGGAACGACACAAAGCCATTGGACGACACCCACGCATTGGTGAACGTCTGGCCCCAGTATTCAAACTCAAAGCCAAGAGATACGTTCCGCGTGCCGTCATCGCCCAGATTGAGAGGCGTCATTGTGGTGGGCGCGCCGTTTATTTGCGGGGGGATTAAGGCAGGCTCATAGGTCTGCGCACACAGAGGCGTCGCGCAAGTCAGCAGGAGAGCCGCCTGCAAGACGTATGTCTTAGTCCTCGACAGGGCGAAGCTCGACGTTCTCGGTCCACGCGGCGCGGGCTTCCTCGCCAATCAAACCCATGAAGGGGCAGGGCGTGCCAGCCATCTCCATCGCGCCGAATACGCGGGGGTCTTGGCACAGGAGGCTCACGGCGGCGACGCGCATACCCATGTCGTACAGGGTCTTCGACAGCTTCATCCGCTCGCAGTTCTGATCACGCACGGTGCGGCCTGCCGAGAGGCCAATAATCTGCGTCTGCACTGCGCCAGACTGGCCGGTGGTGCAAAGGTCTTGGCTGTAGGACATCATCGACGGCGCGATGGCGCTGGGCGGTGGCGACTTAATATTCTGGTCGATAACCTGACGATTAACGCTCTCGCTGTAGCTTTTGCTGTCGGAGACGTTGACGTTGTTGTTCTGATTAACGTTGCGGTTATCGCTGCTTGTCGTTTGGTTAATCGTGCTGGTGTCGTTGTTCGTGTTGTTCGTGTTGACGGTGCTGTTGACCGTCTGATTTACGGTGCTGTTGCTGACATCCGTATTAAAATTGCGGTTCGTATTTTCGGATGTGCTGGCGTTGGTGTTCTGGTTAATGTTCGTCATCGTGCCAGAATTTATGTTCGTATTCTGGTTGATGTTGGTCATCGTCCCAGTGTTCTGATTTATGTTGGTGTTGGTTGACGAACTGACGTTGTTATTGTTGTTCGTGTTCAGCGACGTGCTCGTGCTGGCATTCACGTTGTTGTTCGTGTTGACCGACGTGCTAGTGCTTTCGCTGGTGTTGAAGTTCGTATTGGTGTTTACCGACGTGCTGGCAGACGTGCTGTTATTGTTATTCGTGTTCGTCGATGTGCTGGTCGAATTGTTGTTGTTGTTGTTCGTATTCGTGCTGGTGGACGTATTGTTGTTGTCCGATGTGCTGGTTGTTGTCGTGGTGTAGACGTATTCGGTCGGGGCCACAGACACCGGAGCGGTCTGCGCAAGCGCCATGCTACACCAGCCGAGAGACACAAGAACCCAATACCTTTTATTCATCACCGATCCGCCTTGTTGTCCAGTTTATCCTCAATGCGTCGGAGGTGCATCATTACCTCGTCAAACTTTTTATCGATGGCGTTGAATTTCTCGTCGCCAAAGCCGAGACGCGCCTCAAGCAGCGTCAGCTTATTGGTAAGATTAACCCAGACGGTTATCAAAGCCCCTATAAAGCTCAAGGCGGTGATGACGAAGCCGAGAATGGTAAAGAGGGTGCCGGTATCCATCATCTGAGGTTCCGCAGCTTATAGATTGCAGAGAGATATACGGCGGTCAGCGTGTCAATCAGATTCGCAACGGCTCGGTTGCCCTTGCAGATCTTCTCATGGTTGGCCTCAATCCAAGCAGCATCGGATTCAAGGCACTTCAGAATATCCTTCTCCATTTCACCGGGAACTGGAATAGCGCCGATCAGCTCATATGCGCCTTGGTAAGCCTCGACCAACGGATCAATCGCATCGATTACGCCATCGTAAAACTTCCCCAGTGCCTTGTGCTTGGCATAGCTACCATCACCCTTGGCGCGCCAGTGCGCAAAGTGAGCGAGGTTGCGGGCGTAAAATACGCGAGAGATGAGCTGCTCAATCATTATGCGATTCGCTCAGACGAGATAATGACGGAGGGCGCTGCGGGAGCAATTGCCCCAGCGGCAATGTAATCAAGCGTGACGCTCGTGTTCACAGGCAGCCACATAACCTCAATGTATTGGCCGGCAGTCACCTGTTCGTACAGGGCAATCTGGAAGAATGTATTACCGCCATCAGCTGCCTTTGGAACGCTGATTACCGTATTTGAGTTAGCTATATCAGTGCCGTTTCTACGGAACCAGATATTAACTTCGTGATCATTTGCATCAGAGTTGGCGAACTGTAGGCTTGGCATTATTGCGTATGTGCCGGCGACAGCAAATGTAATCCGCGTTGGATCTCCGCTTCCGTTATTCGCAATGGTTATGCCTGAGCTGAAAGACGTTGATGCAAGTTTTATCGCAGTGGCAGCCGAAACGCTGCCAGTTTGATCTGTGCTATCATACGCAGAAATGTAAGCCCGGCCAGCCACATCCGCATAAGGGATTGTCGCAGCCGCCGTCATTGCTGATGTTCCGCTGCCCTTTACATATCCCGTGAGGGTGGTTGCCCCGGTGCCGCCATTGGCGACGCCCAGTGTGCTACTGAACGTGTTCGCAATCGATGTAGCGGTTGCCTTAGCACTGCTGCCAGATTGCACGACTTCCAGCAGCTCGTTGCCGCTGAGTGGAGTTGTGGCCGCCGTGAGGTCTGTGATTTTTTTATTTGCCATTATGATAATCCATAAAGCTGGTTGAGATATAAAGAAACTGCATTGGCAGCCGCTTCTTGCGCATTCGTTTGTGCGTCCTGTGAATCTGGACGAGGATTTTGCAGTGGTATAGGATCGGCTCGTAGAAGTAAGCGGCCAAAATATGGCTGCGGTACATCATCGCAAGAGGCGCAAACGCGCAAGCTAAGGCCAACAGGCACTGAGCCACCACGATAGTCTTGCTTCTGACGCAGCTCCGTGTGCTGAACCATAAAGCCGCAGCCGTCACATATCGCAAGACCCTGCGGCGACTTTACGGCAAACTTCGGTTGCGTCCGATGTTTTTTACCGCGTCCGAATCCGTACTGCATTAGTAGCCCCAAGGATTAATGGTGATACGAAGCGGAACCTTTTCGCGATCTTCGGCTGCGGCGCGTTCGTATGAACTATCCGCTAAACCCTGAAGGAAACTAAGGCGATCCGGCGCAAACTTCACCGCGAGCTTAGCGGCAAGGCCGGCGGCAATAGCCTCCATCCAACGGTTTGGCGCATCCATGCTATCAGTGAAGTCACCGGCATCCTCTTGGATTTTCATGCGGTGATAAAATAGCGTAACGCCAGCATCCTGCGGAGCTTGCCAAATATACAGGCGTGGAGTGATGGTGCGCTGAAAATAGTATTGGAAAGGGCGCTGGCCAAGCTGCGCCTTGTTTGGAATCGCGTCGTATTCCGCCCGACTAATCGGCGACATCATCAGGTCAGTGTTTATGCCACCAGATGTGGTGCGCGTGTACACCTGAAGGATTGAAACCGTGCGCGGCTCAAGTTCGTAATACAGTGTGCCCGGAGTCAGAGTGATGCTCTGGAGATCCACAGCCCACAGGTTTGGGCCGTTGTTGGCCCAGTCGGAGAACATGTAATTAATGGAGCGGCGCGCACTATCGATGTCATTGGACGCAAGCGTAGACGGAAGCCGACCGACGCGCTCATACGCCTCAGTGATGATATCGATCTGTTCGGTGTCACCGAATGTGTACGTGCCGCTAGTGGTCATTTTTTCTTCGCCGCCTGCATGTTTGCTACCAGCGAAGGATACTTGCTCCCTGACTTGCTGGCAATGGCTTTAGCTTTTTGCTTCTGAGAAGATGATAAAGGTTTGGGTGAGCCAAGACCTTTGGGCCGTGGCTTTTCCCAAACCTCCTTTTTCCCGCGCATTATTTGCCCTTTTTGGCAGGCGCTTCTGCGACAACTGCCGCTTTTTCAGCGACGGGGGCCTCTTCAGCAGCAGGGGCTTCTTCGACAACTGGCGCTTCTTCAGCGGCAGGAGCCTCTTCAACGACGGGAGCTTCCTCAACGACAGCGGCCTCAGCAGCAGGTTCAGGCGCATCCTTAAAGCCGAGCATCATTTCAAGCGACTCTTCAGTCACCTTTTCCCAATCTTCTTGAGAAAGGCTGATTTCCTGCTGGTCACCATTTGCGTTTGTGTATCTACGAAGAATCATAATAAACTCCTATCAGGCGTAAGTTTTGATCATCTCAAGGATGATGCTGTATGTGTCGCCGGACGAAGCGCCGACGGTTGTGAAAAGAATGTCGCCAGTCTTACCCGTGCCGGCATTGTTGCCCAGAATAGCTGTGTCATCAAAGTTCAGGGTGTACATGCCCGGAGCAAGAATAACCGCGCTCACGTCAGTATCTGCATCCCACAGGAGGTTAACCGACATGCCGTTAACCATCGCTGTAATCCGACGAATTGAAACGGCAGAGCATGCCTTTCCGACATTGTTCGCAGTCAAAGCTGATACATCAACCTTGAGAACAGCGCTCTCACCCGTGCCATCGGACACGTTATTGAACTTCATGACGGCTTGGCTTTCGCCGTCAAATAGAGTCTGGGAATTAACTGCGTCAGCCATTATTTCATTCCTTTAAGTGTCATAGCGAAGCGTGCGCGCTGGCCCATTTTACCGGGTGCCTTAGCGGCTGCCTCCAGCTTTCCTGCGGGGATAGGCTTTCCAGCTTTAGCGCCAAGCGCTTTACGAAGTGCGCCGGGCTTCTTGATAGCCTCAGCAATGAAATTCTTTTTTCCACGCATGTTAACAGTTCCACGCTCTGAGTGATTTGTTGATCCGACTATTCGGATCTTTGGCGGTCTCGGCGGATGTCAGTTTCTTTTTCATGCCCTTCATTCTGGCACAAAAGCTATCACGACGAGAGCCACCTTCCGGCTGCGGACGCTTAAGGTTCGATCCAGTGGCTGCATTATACGCCTTACGACCAGCCTCGTTGAGACCGCCCTTGGGGTTCTTATGCTTCGCCTTAAACTGAAAGTCCTTCTTCGCCCGCATCACCGTCTCCATGTAACTAGGGCGACCCGAAGGCCGCCCCAATCATTAGGCTTGTGTCACGCCATAGAGGCCCGTCACTGAGTCTGGATTTTCAATGAACATCCAAACAGTCAGTTGCTTAGAGCCATCAGCTGCGTCTGGAACCGCGTAGGTTCCGCGAACGTCGCCAGTAGTGGTGGTCGCGGGGTCGGTCGTTACAGCTGCCACAAACGTGCCAGTCGTAACAAATGCGCTGTTCCAAGCGGTCAAGCAGTAGTTACGGCTATCCGAGCGGAAAGGAAGACCAAACACATCGCCAGTGCCAACGAAGAAATCGGTGGCTGCAGCCGAAGCTGCTACGCTGGTGATTGTCTTGAATGCCTTCTTGCCAGCAACAGCAGTCGTGCCATTCAGGGTGATAGCTTCCGACATCGGAACGCCATAAACGTCCGTACCAGTAACCGTAAGAACAGCAGTAGCCGCACCGGCAGCGTCAACAATGACGTTGCGAGGAACGTCGAGGGTTACAACGCCACTGGATGCCAAAGCACCGTTGATCAGGGCATTGCCTGCCGCAGCAAGCGTCTGCTGAGCGCAGATGCCATCTGCATCCAAAGCCACCGGAGTAACGTCATAGACGAACATCGGAGACATGGGGGCACCCGGAATCGGAGCGGCCCCATTGAGGCTGAAGCTACGCCCAACCCGGACACCATCAGAGAAGTGAGTCATAAATTTTCTCCATAGTTAGGGGGTGACGGATGCCACCCCCAGAGTCCGATTAGGAAGCGCCCTGTGAACCCCAGCCTGCGCGGAAGTTCGAGCAGCCGAACGAATAACGCTCAATGGCTTTCGCCTTGAGGTTGTCGGTGTCGAAGTCCGTGTAGACATCGGTTTCGAGAGCTTCACGCTCATAGTGCTTGAAGCCGTTTGGAGCGTCGGTGAGCAAGAACCACGAGTTCGTGTCCGTCAAGAACATGTTGACGCGATGACCCTGCGGAACCGCCGAGTTGTTATAGATCGCGTTGATGTCGTTGTTCGCCGTATCGACGCGGAACTGCGATTGCAGCAAGCGAGTCGCGGTCCACTGCAGTTCGGCTGGAACGATGAGCTTTGTAGGCTTCGTCATGATGCGGAGGCCCGCAGCATCACGGAAGCGCTGAACGCCAACGATGGCATCCTGAAGCGACGTTTCGTTCAAGTCAGCCTGTACCGAGAAGGTGTTGGCAACCGTGCCGTTTTCGATGGGGTGAGCCGTCGAGAACAGTGGCTGGCCGTCACCAATTGGGAAGTTCGACGAGAAGCCGTTGTTCAAAACGGATGCGCCGAGAACTTCTTTGGTCTGTTCCATCGACTGACGAAGAGCCTTCGCCTGCAGTGGGAACGACGATTGGTACAAGTTGTCCTTGATCGCCTGACGGGTGATGATGAAACCAATGCTGGTGTAACGGTTTACATAGTTCGTTACATAGCGCTGACCCATTTCGCCGTAAGCGGTCGAGGCACCTTCTGCCTTGATTTGCGCCAAGCCAAGCAGCTTGACTTCGACTTCGATTTCAACAGCCTTATCGGATGTGTGCTTCTCGAAGATTTCCGACCACTGACCGGGGTACATCGGATAGTCGCCAAAAACGGCGGCCAAACCGGGCCGGAGCAGATCGCGGATTGCGGTTGTATTAATAGCCATTTTAAATTCTCCCTACTGGCTTATCAGATGCCGGTCACGCCGCCACGATAGAGGTGGTTGTTGAGGACAACGAGCCAGTTAGCAAAAGCGCCAACAGCGTTACCCGGAGTCGGGTCGAGCTGGAGGATTTTGCAGTTCAGCGTGCTGGTGTCGGCTTCCGTTGCGTTGTTGATCGAAACGGCGGACGAACCCGTCGAAGTCGAACCAGCAGTGTAAAGGAAGTTGATGTTCAGGCCACGATCAGCAAGTGCCAGCGGAGTGCCAGCAGTGCCGGTGCCGCTTGTTTCTTGAATCGAGAACACTGTGTCTGGATCATCAATCACGAGAGCTTCAACGGTCGAGCCGGTGAGAACGCCCGGATTACCCGGCCAGTAGTTCATGAACTTTACGACGCCAGTGCTGTCGGTGTACTTGACACCCCAGAAGACGCCAACGCAAGCGGAGCCTGCAACGCCAACCTGAAGGTAGCCTGTGTTTGCAACGGTGACAGGATCGCCACGGAAAATGGCAGTCGCGTAGGTGGTAACAATCTCGTAAGGGTTTGTCGCGCCAGTCCAAGCAGATCCATCAAGTTTTTTGACGGGCTGAAAACCATTTGGCGCATTCGTTCCGTAAGACATACGGTTTCTCCATGCTAAAATGAATGATTCGGCTTTAACCTGCCTGCTAGGTGACGCGATACGTGACGCGACATCGAATCGGCTACCCGCCGTAGGAGTGGGTACGTGACCACTATCGAGGTGCAGGATACGTGACCTGCGTCGAGGACATCAGAACTAACTCAATTCAACACCTGCGTCAACAACATAAAAAAACCCCCCGCCCAGTTGAGTGAGCGGAGGGAAGTTCCCACAGCGCAAGGGGAAATAACGCTGTGGCCGGAGGTTAATCCTTAAATGACGTGACGCGCTCGAACGAGACGCCACTGTCTTTGTCTTCAAAGCGCGGAAGGTTCGGGTCGCTCTGACCAGTCCATGCCACGTCTTGCAAGGTTTCAATGTTTTCCAGATCGCGATCTTCGTTACGCTCCTGAACGTCCCGTGTCGGGCATTCGCAGAGCATTAGACCGCCGCGACGGATAACCTGCACTTCCAAGCCTTCATAGCCGGGAAGGGGAGGAGGGACCATCTCAGGGTGGCGTGACGCAGGAACTGGAGCCCAGCCCTTAATCATGCGATCCGTCATGTTGTCGGGATCGGGTTCGTTGAGGGTTGATTCGCGAACCCAAGCGTATGTCATGCCCGCAGGGATTTTGTCCTTCGGAACATATAGTTTGGATTGGAAGTGCGTTTCAGGACGCTTGCGCATGCTGGATTCGCGTGATTCTGCTGCTCGGCTCTGCGAGATTCTTGATGCTCGTGCCATTATTAAGATCCTTTACTCTGTTTTATCATGTGAACTGCGTAATATTTTTCCGCCTCAAGATCGGTCATGCGACCTCCCTTCTGATTGCGAATAGCCCCAGACTGGGCCAACTGGTGTGCCATGCGGCGCTGATCGGCTGTTAGTCGTATGGTCTTGGCGCTTTTGCCTTGCTGGTTTGGCGCGCTGCGCTGGACAGGGGCAACATTAGATTCACGAGACATCGGTGGAGTTCTCTTGCTTGGGGTTGATACGGCTGAGAATGCGTCAGGGTATTCCTTACGCATGTGACGGTCGATTTCCGTGAAGTAATCAACGCCACCGATTTCGTCGTCACGACCCTCAGAACGATACCGACGCTCGATGCGGCGTGCATACAGCGTTGCCTCTTCGTGCATCTCAGGATCGAACTCAGGAGACTGTGGCTGAAACCACTCGTTCTTCTGAATCCATCCAGCTGTGCGCGGCTCAAGCGAAGGCTGAGGCTGGGCCTTTGGCTGCGCTTGCTTTTGCACCTCTGGAGCTGTTACCTTCTGCTCAGCTTCCCAGTTCTCAACGCCGGCCAGATCATTCTGCAGTTTGTAGTAAATGCTCTGCAGCTCAACAATCTGTTCGCTGTCGCCCATAGAATGCGCATCCATGAGCTTCTGCTTGACCGCACCAGCCTCGTTGATGAGGTTGTTCTTGTAGTGCGTCATCATGGCGAAGTCAGATTGCTGACGCATCTGGGCTTCGTTCTGCAGGCGAGACTCAGCTTCCTGCGCACGGCGCTCAGCGTCAGCGGCCTTGCGGGCCAGCTCAGCTATTCGCTTGTCAGGTGAACGCTTCCGCTTCGGGGCCTCTTCTTCAGGCTCTTCTTCGGGTTCTTCTTCTTCCTCAGGCTCTTCTTCCTCAACGGTTTCTTCGGATTCTTCTTCCTCGTAATCCGCGAGGCTTTCACCAAGATCGTCTTCGGTTATCTCAATTTCGATGTCTTCGGTGGGCCCCTCTTCCGTCAACGGAAGTTCTGGAATTTCGTTTTCTTCATCCATGCTCTATTCCTTAATAATTATTAGCAGCCTTGCCTGATTCGACATCTTCTGGGCCAGTGATAACCGCCATAACGCGATCATCAGGCAGAAGCGCCATTGCAACGCCGCGATAAGAAACCATTGTCGATTCATAGCGTGGGATCAGGATCCAGTCCCCGACCTTGCACCAAGGCCCAGAGCGTTCGAACTTCTCACCCTGATAGGCTTCCGGTCCAACAGCGCATACCAAAGCCGAAACCGATGAGAACTTATCTTCAGCGCGAACCGTGTCTGGCAGGTAAAGCGTCACTTCCGTGCCGTCTTCCTTCTTGATCGTCTTCAGCTCTTCAGGGCGGATGTAAATTTTTACAGCCACAAGATACCCAGCTGGGCGCATATCAAACGGCTGACCCGTCATCTCCACAAAATGCCCGTCTATGAATTGCTTCGCAAGCTCTTCTTCATGCGGCTCAATGTTACTCATGCTCATCAGTAATGACTCCTTGTTTTTTGTTCCGGTATTTTATCATCGTCAGGCTGCATCATACGTTTATACTCGTCGGCAATGACCTGAATTGCAGCTGTATAGCCACGCACCAACGCATTCCCCTCCAGAACCTGAAGGGCAATCTCTTCCGCCGTCGATGCCGGGAAGTATTTCTCCCCTTGGCTGGACGGCCTAAAACGTGCATTTAATGAGTATTCTGTGGCGCGATCTCGCAGCTCACTGATACGCTCAACCGCTCTGCGGCTTAGTTCCTCTGCGCTCAATTTTATTCTCCGGTAGTTTTGCAGCGGCGAGTCTTTGCCCACCTTCTGCTAGGGTTAGGTAGTCGCGACCGCACTGTTAAGGCACGGTCGCGGCCCCTGTTACTTGTCGCGCATCTTATTCATGGCGTGCGTAATTTTACCTTCAGGTGTCATCATGCCCTTGCGAACCTTGGCAGCGCCGCCAGCAGCTTTTTTAACTGGCTTCTTAGGCTCACCAATAGCAATCATGACAGCGAGGCCATCCTTCTTTGCCTTGCCGCCCTTTTTCATGCCGCCCATTTCTGTGGCCAGCTTTTTGGCAGTGTCAGCCGATGTCTGAACCTTGCCGCCATCCTTATAGCGACCACCTTCAATGTCAGCGGCGCGATTACCACGGGTAATGGCTGCACCCTGTTCCTTCGACACCTTCATCTTCGCATACTCTTCGCGACGTTTGCGATCTGCTTCACGCTCAGCTGCAGTCGGCTGAGGAGGCATGCTCTTCTTTACAGCACCGCCAACCTTATAGGTCGGGATAGGACGGGCGTTTGCACGCTCCTGAAGCGCCTTCGCGCCATTGGGTTGTTTAGGCATAGGCTCAGCGATTGCTGGGCCGAAAATTGCACGAGCTTTCGCCCGCAAGTCAGTCATCTTCATTGAAAACCTCCATTATTACGCAGGGCTTCGGACTGGAGCTTCATTGCTGCAATCCGCTCTCTCGAAGCACGGTCTTCCGCGTCAGTCTGTGCTTCTATTTGCGCCTTCGTCATTTCGACTTGGGCGTCAAGTTTGCTGTCAGCATCGCGCTGCTGAACCTTCATCTGCTCAATCTGAACCATTGGGTCAGGGCCCGGAGGCTGTGGCTTATAGGATGGCGCAAGCTGCTGCATGGCCTGTGCAACCATAACCGCGAGCTGGTTCTCAATCTCAGGCGGCAGCGGCTGGCCCGGAGGCGGCAACGGCTGGCCAATGATCTGCTCAACCTGCAAGCGCATCTTCAGGGCCAAATGCTCGTTGATGTGCGCCTGCAGCGCTGGGTTCTCTTCAGCAATCGGGGCGTGCGCCGCGATGTGTGCGTCGTGATCCTGATACGCGCCGGCCACCAATGGCTTGCCCGTCAGTGCATTCTGGTTCTCAGACAGAGGATCCAGCGGCTTCGGCTTCTCTTGCTCAGGCAACAGGAGCATTTCAATCTTCTCTTCGTCAATTCCCATCTCGACATACATCTGACGATAGGCTGCGCGCAGATTGTGCTGGTCAGGCTGCTGTGTCGCAAAACGCAATAGAGCTTCCGCACGCATCATGCGTTGCGCGGACGACGAAATGTTCGGGTCGCTGACAGGAATAACGTCGATGTTGTCCGAGAAGTCTTCGCGCATGATCGCCGACATGCCGCCGCGAACTGGGAATGGATACGGTTCGTCTGGCAGATACTTGCCAAACAAATTCGCAATCATCTTCAGTTCCCGATTGAACGCCTTATGCGACCGCTTGAGCGTCGCCGACTGGAGTCGGGTTGCCGCTTCCATAAGAGCCACAGTCGTTCCAACTGGAGCATCTTGTCTGCCCTCACCCACCGCAATTTCGGCTGTGTTGGCAAGATTCCGCGCACTCTCATACGTTTCCTTCAGCAGCGCCAAAGAAACCTGCGAAGGTTCCTTATACGGCATCGTCATGATCGCGTTCTGAATCGGCATACCGCCCGTGTCAATTTCACGGAACTCAGTCGGGCCAATCCCAATGTTATTGTCGTCGAGGCGCATGCCCTTAACGCGCAAGCCGCCGGGGAAGTTGTTCAGCGTCGCAGCGTCAATCAGCTGACGACGGATCGATGTCGCCGTCTTCGCCGAGTTGCCCAACAAATGCGCATAGCCAAGGCCATAAAAGCCAACGCCGGGCATCAGCTTATAGTGAACAAAGCAATCCTGACGCTTGAACGTCGGATCACCCTCTTCATAGTTACGATAGATCGACAGAACCTTGCGAGTCCCCTCATCAATCGTCACGATATACGGCAGAGGAATACCATCCTCGTTTTCAAAGCCTTCGAGGTTCAGATCCGCATAAACCTCATAGATCCGATACTCTTCCGTGCCTTCCGCGCCCGGCTCAACGCCCTGAACGCCGTCAACCTCTGCGCGAATCGGGCTCTGGCCCTCATCATCCGGCTGCGGATCGCCAACCTTGATATCGCGATACACACCCGCCAGCTGCGCCAAGCGGAAATTCCGGCGCGTCATCGGCGTAATGTGGCAGAAACGTGGCGATGTCTCTAAATCAGTCGTGCCATAGGAAACAATGAAGTTGTCCGGCAAAACAAATCGGCTCACCGGGCGTCCCAGCAGCCGATCCTGATAAACTTTCTTGAACGTCGAACCCACCAGCGCCAACCAGAACAGCATCTGGTCGAACTCTTCGTAGAACTCAGGGGCCAATTCCGTAAGGTAAAGGTTCATGAAGTCCTTAACCCGCGACGCCTGCGCCTCCAACTGCTCGTTCGCAACGCCCGTGATCTGCGTCTTAACCGGACCAGCAGCCGGTAACAGCTCGCCGCAAGCCACAGCCTGCCAGCGCACCACAGCCTCAGCCAACAGCGGATCGTAAACGCCGCACGCCCCCTTGAACGGCGTCTGGCGGTCTTCGATCTTCAGGCCCATCAGCTTGATGCCCTCAGACATCGTGGTTTCCCACTCACTGCGGCTCTGTTTATCTTCCTCAACGCCGCTTAGCAGCATCTCACCCAGACCATTTAGGTCCATATCGTCCATGTACAGCGCGAGGTTCGACTCGTGCGTGATTTCTTCTTCTTCATCTTCCGATGGTTCAAAATCAATCTCAACGCCGCCATCATCCAATTCGGTGATCTCAGCGCCATCGACCATCTCAGGGCCGCCCATTTCGATTTCGTATTCCGCGTCGCCCTCAGGCATGTCAACGTCAACGCCGCCAATCCCCTCAAACTGGGGACGCAGCGTATCTTCGAGTGTCATTGGTTTACGGGCCATTATGCTTCCTATCAATAAAACGATGCGCGTTCAAGCGGTACGTCATAAACCTCTTCATACGGGTTCTCGGTATTGTGAACCCACCCAGACTGCTTGACCCGCAAAAACGCCATCGTCATCGTATCAACCCAGTCCCTCGAATCAGCCGCTGGAAACTGAACGCACTGTTCCATAAAGTCACGCGCCCACGGCCTCAACTGATCATACGCCGGTTTCATCGCCGGCAACCACACACGCCCGTTCTCGATCAAATCCGTAACCAGACGAACACGCGCTATCTTATCACCAAACTTATCAGGATTAAACGGCGTTGCAACAATTCCTGCACGGCCCAAATCCTGAATCAGCATCTGACCGTTCGCCTTCGCCTCCACCAGCACCGTATCCGGCATCCGGTTCTTCGATGCCTTGATCGGCGTGCGGTAGTTATCGTCCCGGTAATCCGTCGCCATCCGCTGCACCATTCGCCGCAGTATCGGCCACTCCGCACGGTCGCGCCACACCGACAGCAATATCAGATTCGGTATCCCGTTATCGTCATCAAACACGCCCCACGTCGTTGACGCGCTATACGCCGATGTCTTGTTCGCCGTCAGTGCCGTATCCCACGCCTGTATCACATACTTCACCTCCGGCGGATCGGGCGACCGCCACCACTTGAACCACGTCTGATCGATAATACCACCATCATCCACAACCGGATTCTGCTGATACAGCGACGACCAGATGCGGCTCGTCGTGGAAGGCTGGCGGCGGATCTTCTCCAGTTCCTCTTTCGGGAACTGTTCCGGCCACAGTGCATCTCCGGGCTCACGCCCCAAAATGTCGTTATCCACCGCCAGCGCGGGCAAAATCACCCGCTCCCACTTCTCGCCCTCACCATCCCGCTCGCCCTGATCCAAGCGACCCATGTGGTCCCCCAGATGCCAGCGCGTTCCAATCAGGATGATCGGCGTGTCCTTGTTCTTACGGCGCGTGAAAAAATCCGCACCGTACCATGCCCATAGCTTGTTCCGCTCACTGTCCGATTCCGCCGCCTGAATACCCGACAGCAAATCGTCCCCAATCAATATATCCCCGCGCCGACCCGTCACGTTCGCGCCAACCGCCGTCGCGTGATAACCACCAGCCTGCGTCGTCATCCACTCGCCCGCAGCCGTCTTGTCCGCACTAATACCCACATCCGGGAACAAGCGCCGATGCTCGTCGCCCTTGATCACGTTACGAACCTTCAGACCGAACGAATCCGACAGCTCCTGCTTGTGCGTCGCAAAGATCACATTCTTCGTCGGGTTCTTCGACAAGTAATAGGCCGGGAAGTAATGCGACGCGGCAAACGACTTACCATGCCCCGGCGGCATCGAGATCATCAGCCGCTGAATCTTACCGTTCGCCACCTCGTCCAGCTTGTCGCAAATCAGCTTCAAGTGCGGCGGCGGCTTCATCCCGCTCACATACTCAATATACGCCGCAAACGATGCCATCGCCTCCTCGCGGGCCACCAGCTCCGCCAGCAAGTCATCCATCGATAGGTCAGGATTCATCGCGCCACCACAGTGCAATACAGCCGACCCAAAACCCGCGAATAACGCAGCATCCAACGCCGCTGGCCCAGAGCTACGATAAACCCAACACTGCTGGATCGACGCGGGTACACGTTAATCCCATTGCGAATCAGCTGCCCCTCGTCGCGGATATATATCACCCCTCGAACTCTTCACCATGAAGCCATGCCGCCACAATCCTGCGAAGCGCCTCTTGGTTCTGGGCGGTGTAGGTAGTCTCAGTACCGTCGTGCAGAACAATCTCGGTGTCATCCGCCAACCACTCGTCAAAGCCCTCGCCCTTGGTCAGCGTGATTGAGTTCTCATCCCCAATTATGGTCAGCGGCGTACATAGCTTATCGCCGTCACCCGTAAATCCACGCAAAAACGCCTGATTAATCTTCATCCCTCAACCTCCCTATAATCCGCCTCAATAACCGCCACCGGCTTCGCCCGGTCAGCAACCATCGCTCTTAACGTCTGCAAATCCAGATCCTTCGCCGTCACCGTGTGATTGATATTCACCGTCTGGTCCATCATCCCCAGCAACTGAGCCTGCGTCTTCACCGCACTAATCGCACTCGTGAAATTCTTCGCATCCAACGCCCGCTCATGCACCGCCTGCAGCTCATCCAAAAACAAATCCCGCGTGTACTCCGTCCGCTCAATCGTCAGCCCGGAAGTCTCAGCCTCAGCAATCAGCCGCTGAACCTCCACACGCGCCAGCTGCCGCTCCGCAACTACCTTGATGTGATACTCAGGATTCGTAATCCCAGCCCGGACGCACGCCAGCTCAGCAGCGTTCTTCGACTTCACCGCCTTCAAACGCACATACTCACGCGCAAAAACCAAGTCACGGTCCTCACGCATCGCAACTTCAGCACCCTCGCTGATCAGCGAACCCAACCCAAAATCGTCATCATCCCAATCCATATCCATCCTTTATAATCATCATCCAAGTTAAAACAATATATAAATTTTTATGGAGCCAGCGATTAGAACAAAGGGGGTCATATCAGGGGGTGGGGGGTCGGCCAAGAAGGCAAACTGTTTTGGCGGAAAATGTGGGTGGGAGTGGGTATATATAGATATAAAATACCCATAACCTGCCAAAAGTGGGTGGGTGGGGGTGTCTGGCTGCAGCTGGGGCCGACCTGCCCTGATTTCTGGCGGTCAATGTCACATTGCGCTGTGATTTCCAACAAGTCCAGGCTCACATTGCACTGTGATGTATCCGGTTTTCGACCTGGTGTTTAATTGATGACATAGCTGTTGACATAGCTGCTGACATCTGAGATTAATTGCGGCGGGCGAGATGCCCAGCGAGCCGCGGCGTATCCCTCGGCACAGTTCTAAGGAAACACAACATGAGCATCAAGCAAACACTGGCCCAGCTTAAGGCAATGGGATGCAAGGCCACCTACTCGCGGGACTGGCAAGAGTATCGGGTGACGCTGCCCGACCTATCACCGGCACGGGAGGAGGCAGTCGCCTATTACACCAGCGATGCCGAGGACGCGCTTCACACTGGCGCTGCAATGAAGGGGCTCAACTGATGATACGGACACGCTATCAAGGCCCGACCGACACGCGAGGCTCGCGCATCAAGGCAACGAACGGGGCGCGTCAGGTGACAATCCCCTATCCCTACGAGCTGAACGTCGAGGACGCTCACGCCCTAGCAGCTGAGAAGCTGATGCTTATCCTGATGGATGACAGCGGCGACGAGCGCGTCGAATACACGATGGCCCGCAGCGCGAAGGATGACGGGTATTGCTTCTATCGAGTCGAAAGGGAGGACGCATAATGACCGACACGCAAATCCACCTAGCAATCCGCTTGGGCCTATTCGCCCTGATAGTAATCACCGCCAACCTATACGCAATGACTGGAGCATAACATGACACGCAAAGACTATGTATTAATCGCCGAAACCATCGCGCAGGTTCGCCGCGAAATCGCGCAGGAGCAATCCGACAACCTGTCAGATAGAGCTAAGGCAATCCTATCCGGCGAACGACTGGCGACCTACACAATCGCCCACAGGCTCGCCGAGAAGCTGCGGAACGACAATTCAAGGTTCGACCACAAGCGCTTCATCAACGCCTGCCAACTGGATGCGGAGCGCATCGCATGATTAGCCACATCGCAGTGCTATCGTTCTTCTGGGGCGTCCTGCTCCTATCGATACTTGTTATCAAGCACACCATCGAAGGAAACTAGCACCACCGGAGCGCGGAGCAATCCGCGCCGAGGCTGGCACTAGCGCCAACAAGGAAAGGAACCTTATGACACAGACCGAAATCGAAGCGATGATTGCCGACCTAAAGTCGCGCCGCTATCCGAACCACATCACGTTCGCATGGGAGCGCAGCGATGGCGATTATGAAATCGTCGGTGCGCTGAACGGCGAGACCATCGACGATGATAACCTATGGAATGGCACAGTCCGAGCCATGCTAATGTTGCTGCAGCTGAACGACACCGACACCCAAGCCTACCACCGCGAAGATATCTATTCAGTCGGTGAGGCTTGCGAGGACGAGGACTGGACTGCAATCGACATGGGAGCCGTGAAGTGAGCCATTACATCGGCACAATCTATTTTCTGGGCAAGTATCGCCCGCTATCGGTCGAAGGCGACAACCTAGAGGAAGTCATGATAGAATTATCCGCCCGTGCCCGTGAAGCGCCTCAGGAGGCTCAGGAGCGCATCAAAGACCTATGGCTAGGCATCGATACCCGATACAGCAAGCAAAGCGTTGAGCATGGCTCCTATGGCGCTTCATGGATGCGTATCGGACAGCCACCCGCCTATTCGGATTCTTGGCGCACCATGTGGGACTCGATGCCGCCATGCCCGAACCTGATTTACGGATAACCACAGGGGGGCTCCGGCTCCCCTTTTTTTGACCACCGCTTGGGTTGAATTACATAGGGAAGCGCGGCCCACCCTGTTGACGCTGTTGTCAAATGGTTGAATTAGATAGGTTGGCGCGGATTTTGGGCAATGTCACAAAAAAACCCTAGGATTCCTGCGGGTTTGAGGCCAGTTTGTCACGGATTTTTCGAAAATGTCACGACGATGTGACAGAAAAAACCGCAGAAATCCGCCCTTTTTTATATATATTTATAAATGTAACGATATTTATATATATACAACCCCCTGAAAATAAAAAGAGGGCCTATGAGAGATAGGGGGTGGGGGATATATATAGGGATGTATTTTTCCGAAATCCGTGACATTTTTGGGATTCCCCTGCAATAACAGGCACTTGCTTGTCACAAACTTGTCACAGGTCCGATTCGGCCCTATTTTTATCGTTTAAAAACAACGACTTGCTTGTCACGCTTTCCGTGACATTTTTGGGCAAATCCGTGACATTTTGGAAAATATAAAGGATGATGTGATAATTGTCGTTTTGCTGTTGACATATGTAAATCGGATAAACTATGGCTGGCGATAGGTTGCAATGTGACGTTGACAGCCGGATGATATGAGAAAGGATATTTAATATGACGCTTACGTTGAATGGAAAATCTTCCCCTTGGGGCATCGTGCAGGACGAAGAGGTCATTGCCGAGGGCATCATTTATGTTTCGACTGCATCGCACGGCGGCATCTGGGTTGCCCGTGAATTGCTTCCCCGTATCACGAAAGAAATGAAAGACTATGCGGCTTATTGGTCTGGTTCGTCGCAATGGTTTGAGGAGGATTGCGCGGCGCAGTGTGTGGTTGTTTCGTTTCCGGAATATTTCCCTGCCGAGCAGGTGGCATCGGCATGGGATGTTGTGAAGCGTTACGTTACGAAGGAGGCGGCGTGATGGTAAATGTAACCGAAGCCCTGCGTGATGCGTCTGGGGCGCTGCACTATGCGGTGATGGCGTTGGAGGCTCCTGAGGGGGCTTCCATACGCGATACGCTGGCGGAGCTTGGAGAGGCACGGGCGATTGTCGCGGATATGCTGGCGGCTCTGGAGCGGATTGTTGAGGTCGAGGGCAATGGCGGTTCGGCCATAGGTATGCGGTATATCGCATCGGCTGCGATTAAGGCCGCGAAGGGAGAGGCATGATGGATAAAGATACGACATATAACGGCTGGACGAATTACGAGACTTGGCGCGTTAATCTGGAGATGTTCGACGCTGATTTTTCCAGCGACAATGACATGGACGCTTACGATCTGGGGCAGAACTTGCGCGACATGGCGATGGAGACTGTTGGCGCAGAGGCATCGGGGATTGCTTTGGATTATGCCGAGGCGTTTCTAGCGCAGGTGAATTGGTATGAAATCGCGTCGATGAATATCGATGCGTATCGGCCAGAGGCGGATGAAGATGAAGAGGAGGATGCGTGATGGCTGCGACATACGTTTTTAGCACGGATTTATATATCGGTGCGGATAGCTTGGAGGAGGCACGGGATGGCCTCTTGGAATTGCTGGCTATGATGGTTCGCGGCGAGGATAGCGGCGCGTTTGAACTGATAGAGATGATTTACGAGGAGAAGAATGATGCCGAATTGGTGTGAAAATGTGGTGACGTTTACGGGGCCGAGGGCGAAGCTAGACGCGCTGATTGATGGCGCTGGCAAGCGGGAATTGTTGAACACAATCCGCCCGATGCCGGATAGCGTCTTTCGGGGGAACGTGGGCAGTGCCGAGCGCGAGAAGCATGGCTCGAATAATTGGTATGACTGGAGCGTTGAGCATTGGGGGACGAAATGGGAGGTTGGTGACGTTGGCATTGAGGACGAGGGCGAGAGCGTGACGTTCCGCTTTGACAGCGCATGGTCGCCACCTGTTGAGGCGTATCGTTATGCCGAGGAGGAGCAGGGCTTGTCTGTGGCTGCGATGTATTGCGAAACGGGCATGGATTATATTGGGCGCTATGGCGCTGGCGTTGAAGTGACCATGATGATCGGTGAGTGCGAGGATGAAGAGCTGCGCGATTGTTTCGCGTTTGCGTTTGAGGAGTGGGACGATGAATGAAGCGAAGGATTTGGCGAGATATGCGGCGATTTTTGCTGCCGATGCAGGGACGGACGCGCTGTATTATGATGAACGCTACACCGATGAGATGGCGGAGCTGTGCATATCGGTAGCAGAGGAGGCGATTCGGCGGCGCGAGGCGGCCAGAGAAGCTGGCGAGGACTTTTACGCCTGTGAATTTGTAGAGGTGGCTGCGGATGCGCTGAACCAGTGCCATGCGGCAACGCTGGAGCAGTTGTTTGAAGCTGGGCAGATGGCTTCGGATAGCTTGGCGGGGAAGGATCGGGACGATGACTGACGATATATTCCGCACAGTGCGTGAGCTTCTGGAGAGCAGCGATTGCGTGCTGATGGGCAATGCGGTGAACACGGAAGGCAAGCTGTATGACGATAGCGTAGCGAACCTGACCGCGATCTTGGCGATGCAGGAGCGTTATGACGCGATGCGGACGGCACTGCAAAGCATGGTTCTGAATTATGCTGCGTTTGGTCGGGTGACGGACACCTTCGTGGCTGATGCTGCGCGGCTGCTGGAGGAGATAGACGGATGAACGTGCGGCTGGAGGTGGATTGCAAGGAAGTTGCGCGGTTCGAGTATGGCATTCACGCCATGTGGGCGGCGCGGTCTTTGAGCATGGAGGACGATAGGCTTTGGACTGTGACTGATGAGCGCGACAGCGAGGTGACAGTGATCGAATACCGCAATGGGAAGGGATATTGATATGATTGTGAATATGACACTGGAAGTGACGCTGACCCTGCCGGATGACAGTGCGTCGATGGACATGGCAGGTGGGCGCGGCTGGGTTCTGCCCAATGGGGATTTCGTAAAGCCTTGGGCAACGCTGGAATGGAACGACGAGCGGGATTTGACCCGCGATGAGGCGCTGGAATTGGGCTGCGACATTGAGGACATGGTGACGAGCGTGGAGGTAGCAGATGAGGAAGTTTGATTTCACGCTGGGCTTTTCCGTGATGGCTAGTCACGAGCTGGACGCACGGGTGAAGCTGAAGGAATTGCTGAAGGCGATTAGCAAGGAAGAGATTTTGTGGGCAATGCAGATTGTGGATGAGGAAGAGGAGAAGGATGATGCGTAAATGGTTAGCAGAGAAGTTTTTTGATTGGGCTGTTCGTCTGGACTGGGATGCGGTTTTTATAATGTCATTGGAAGTTGTGATGATCGAGGCCAAGGAGGAGAAATTATTTACCCCGAAGAAGAAGGTTGGCCGTCCGCTTGGCAGCAAGGATAAGAAGCCGCGCAATAAGGCGAACATGGGCCGTCCGGCTGGTAGCAAGAATAAATCCTCATCGCGCAAGAATAAATCCTCATCAAGCGAGGTGCAGCCATGAGAGAGCTAGACGCAGCAGACGCAGGTGAGCTGCTCGATGTGCTGGATTTGCTTGTCAATTCGATTGATGAACACGTTAATGGGGATGACAGCCCGTATATCGACCCGTCTTTATGGGATGACTATTACACGGCGTTTGACACGCTGGTTGAGTATGGCCGCAGAGAGCCGAGGAGGAAGAGATGAACACGGAAGAACGATTCGTGGTGAAACAGATAGTGGGGCGCGCTCTGGACAAGGGCTATTTGTTGTCGGTGTTTGACGGCGAGGAATATCCTATCATGCACAGCGATGACCCTGAAGCGGTGATGGTCGAGCTGGGGCACTGCGACGAAGAGTGGCTGCAGGTGGCGAACGCTGACCGCAAGCGGATTGGTTCTATTTATCTGGTCTACGGCAATGACGCTGACGAGGTGGTCGCGGACTGCACGGACAAGCCGGAGATTTTGGAGATTGTGGGATGACTGATACCGAAGTTATACTGAAGGCACGCGATGCCTTTAGTGAACGTGATAGGGCGGCGCGTAGGCTGCAAGAGATTGATGGTGAGATCAAGGAGCTGGTGAAGGCGTATAGCTTGGCGACTAAGGTCTGGGGCTTCACGGCGCTAATGTTGAGGCAGGCTGTGCGTGCGAGGCTGGGCGACGCTGCGTAATGCTGGGCTATGCGAACCGCTATGAGGAGAAGGGGACTCTTCCCTTCGAGGTGGTCGAGGTGATAAGCGGGCACGAGCTTGTGATTCGGGAGATGGCGGCTGACCTGAAGAAAGGTTGGCGTCCGGCCATGATCATGGGCCATTGCACGAATGAGGAAGAGCAGGACTGGACGATAGCACCTGACCCGCAAGCACTGACGTTCCGTATCCGGCTGGACAAGCATGGGAAATGGAAGGATGCAGCGGGAAAGGTGTATCGCACCGAGGCTATTCCGATACGCTTCCACCGATATAGTTTTGTCGGAGGCGTTTACGACAGCGAGAGTTAAGGCTTGTAAGTTTCGGTTCCGTATGCAAGCATTAGTGTTTGTGCGTTTGACGGCGCGATTTTAGAAAGGTATTAACAACATGACCGGAAAATGTGGCAATGTCCAAGGCTTGCCTAAAAACCACATAGCTTCCAGCGAGCGGCCTCCTTTCCCCGCCGCTGGCAAGGCCGTCAATCTCCGGTCAATATCTATAAGCGACATCAAGGATCGCTTGAGTTCCACACACATCGAGGCACTGTGCAAGGCTTGGCTGCCGGATGGCAAGCGGCAGGGTGGGTGGTTTGTCTGCCGCACTCCGTGGCGCGAGGATCGCAGTGCTTCGCTGGGCGTTTCGCTTAGCACGGGGCGTTGGAAAGATTTTGCGACTGGGGAACATGGCGACATGATCGACCTGTCTATGAGGCTATTCGGGGATAGCCTGCATGAAACATTAAAAGGATTCGCAGATATGCTGGGCATGAACCATGCGTAAGATAGACCTGACGGCGGTTAAGGCCGAGGACATAACGGACACACCGAGCATAGTCACACCCATGCCAGAGCCGATTGAGGTTCCTGCGAAGTTGAAGGCTGCACTGGGCGGTGAGCCGGACTCGATGTGGATATACCGCCTTGCTGATGGCTCTGCCTTTGGTGCGGTGGCACGCTGGAACCCTGAAGGGAAGCGCAAAGAAATCCGACCGATTGTTTGGGACGGAAAGAAGTTTCTGACCTCTGGGTTTGGGACTGGCCGTCCGTTGTATAACAGCGACATGATTGCGTCCGCGCCGAACTCGCCTGTGCTGATTGTCGAGGGTGAGAAGGCTGCGGATGCAGCGCAGCAGTATCTGCCTGAGGGTTGGGTTGTTGCGACGTGGCAGGGTGGCGCGAACGCTGTGGATCAGAGTAGCTGGGCTGTGCTTGAGGGTCACAGTGTTGTTGTCTGGCCGGATAATGATGGCGCTGGGGCGCAGGCTGCGATGGAGATACAGGCTATTCTGGCGCGTCACGCTGTTCCGGTTTCGATTGTGGGGCTGAGCCCTGCGTTTCCTGATGGCTGGGACTTGGGCGACGAGCTGCCAGCGAAGGTAAAGCCGGAGAATATCACGGGCCTGCTGCGGCGGGAGCTGAAGCGTGCTGCTGTGGCTACACCGGACGCGCCGGAGCCTGTGAAAGAGAAGAAGGTCATTGACTACGACGAGGATGCGGAGCGTGAGTGGCGACCGCTGGGCTATGATCACATGAAATATATGCTGATGACGCAGCAACGGGAGCAGGTGGATGTGTTCGATCCCGACCGCCTGATGAGCCAGAAGGGCTGCATGAATATCTATGGCGACCCGACCTACTGGGGCGGCCAGCAAGGCAAGCCGGACGGCAAGGGCGTGGACTGGATACAGTCTGGGATTACTATCATGGATCGTTGCCATGAGCTTGGCGTCTATGATCCGAAGCGCCTGCGTGGGCGCGGCATCTGGATTGATAAGGCTGACGATAACGTCGAGCGGGCAGTGATGAACACGGGCAGTAAGCTGGTGGTCAGTCGGTCTGGTGGTGCGACACGGGAGATTCCGTTTGTTCGGTTCAAGAGCCGCTGGATTTACGAGAAGAACGCCGACCTGATCTTGGATGTGGACGACTATAACACACGGGCCAGCGATGACGATGGCCGCATGATCCGTGAGCTGTGCAACAAGGTGCGCTGGGATGCGCCGATCTATGGCGACCTATTGGCTGGCTGGATTGCGACGGCGGTAGTTTGCGGTGGTCTGCAGTGGCGGACGCACGCTTGGGTTACAGGCAATCAGGGTTCGGGTAAATCGACAGTGGTCAATGAGATTGCGGGCGCGTGCCTTGGGGACTTGGCTATCTATCCATTAGGGGCAACGACCGAGGCTGGCATCCGTCAGGTGGTGCGTAATGATGCTATGCCAGTGGTGTTCGATGAGAGCGAGGCTGACGATAAGCAGAAGATGCAGGCCGAGGCGCGGCGCAAGGCGGTTCTGGATCTGATGCGGCAGGCTTCGAGCGAGGGGCGTGGCCGCATTCTGAAGGGGTCGGCGAACCATAGCGCACAGGCGTTTACGATGCGGTCGTCGTTCCTGATGTCATCGATTGGTGTTGGCCTGAAGGAAGCAGCTGACCTTACGAGAACGGCAGTGCTGACGATCAAGCCGCTGGACAGTTACAGCCATGACGAGCGGAAGAAGAAGGAGCAGGAGTTCAAGGACTTCCTGAGCCTTGCATCGGAGATACCGCAGGATATGCCGCAGCGCCTGTTGGCACGGCAGTTGCATAACATATTTACGCTGCGTCACAACGTGGAGATATTCAAGGAAACGATTGCTACTGTGCTGGCGAACCGACGCATTGGCGACCAGCTGGGGACGCTGATGGCTGGCTGCTATAGCCTGTATAGCACGAAGCGTTTGGACATGAAGCAGTGCGAGAAATACCTGAACACGGTGAACCTAGATGAGTTCCTGCAGGTGAAGTCGGAGCGCGAGGACATATCGCTGCTGCATCACATCGTGGGGAGCATGATCCGCGTTGAGACTGTTCACGGCGCACAGGAGCGGACGATTGGCGAGCTGCTGATAGTTTGCTTTACCCGCGATGACACGACGGACGTTCGGTTGAAAGTGGCAGAGTCCACGCTTTCCCGTTATGGAATGAAGATCGAACGTGAATATGGGAATGTCGTAGGAGTATGGATAGGCCAGAGCATCCAGCCGATGAACCGGATCATGCAAACGTCTGTCTATTTCGAGGGCTGGGCTGGTGTCTTGCTGCGCCACCCATACGCCAAGAAGAGCACCGAGAGTGTTCGCTTCGGGGGCGCGACTTCACGAGCGATTTATCTACCTAAACAGGAGTGGCCAGTAGGACTATGGGAATGAAGAATAAACACGAAGGCACTGAATTAGCCTTCCAGATCATCCGCGATTGGCCGGACACTACGCTTCTGGGCAAGCGTCCGCATCAAGTTTCTGCGGCGTTTGGTATCAGCTTGGATACTGCTGAAAGACTGTTGAAAGAAGAGCGTCGTCGCCGTAATTTCTGAGTTGAATTACAGTGATGAATGTGCGAGATTGATAAAAACAACCGGAGAATGATATGAGTTTTGAAATTGAAGATGAACATGCGATTCCTGCTGCGCGGCAGCATAGTGGACGCCGAGAAAAATACCCTTGGTCGCAGCTGGATGTGGGCCAGAGCTTCTTTGTGAAGGATGTTGCGCTTCGCTCAATGAGCAGCACTGCGTCTCACGCTGGCCGTCGCAACGGCAAGAAGTTCATTGCCCGTGAGTCCGAAGGTGGCGTCCGGGTCTGGCGCTATGAGTGATATAGTCGAGGCAATGGACATTGACGGGCAGCTGTATGTGTCCGGCCACAATCTACCGCAATTTCTTGAGCGCGCTATGGAACGAGGCGCGGAGATCGAACGCGCCCGCATCGTGGCGTGGCTGCGTGATGACGTTGCCACAGTGATAAGCGACTTGATCAGCATACAGATCGAGGAGTGCGTCCATATGAAGGATTCCGTGGAGTGACTGAGGCAGAGGAAGAGCGCGCCCGTATTGTGGGTATAATCCAAGGGCGCATCGACATCCATAGCCGCTTCGTTGAGTTCTGCATGGAAAATGATGTGCGGGTAACGCCGAGTATCTTTAGCTCCTTAATGGAGCTGCGTTCATTGTTGCGAAAAATAAAGGAGGAATCGAAATGAAAAAGTTGGCGATTGGATTTATGATTGGGTTGGCTGCAGGCGCAGCGGCTCCGGCAGCAGCAGCTAAACTTGTTGGCGATACTGGTTACCTGTTCGGCTGGAGCGTGACCAAGGACGGCGAGGACATCTGCTACATGCCCTTCGTATGGACGGCGACCCGCGAGATCGAATGTGATTAAATGCTTAATCGACTGGGTGTTGACGCGCCTGTTTGATGGATATGGGGATTGGGAACAGTGAGCGACAGAGAAATCATCCGCACGATTGGATACATAACCGACGATAAGTATATCGCATCCTATCACGGTGTTGATGTGCGGCGTGTTTCTAATCTGCGTAAGCAGATCAGCAGGCGCAGTGCTGAGGTGCCGAAGAAGTCATATGTTTCCCGGAATACCGCGACCACTCCAGTGAGCAGTGAGCCTGACAACAAGCGCTACATCGATGCAAGAGATGGATCCAATGCGTTGCTCAAGGCACTGCATCAGTTCTTTGAGGCGCGTTTGAGGGAGCAAGCGCAGTGACCCTGCGCCAATTCCTGTTCGATAATTTCGGCTGGGATATTTATGAATGGGAAATAGATGACATCAGATTTTGACATCCGCAGTTCAAAGTATAACCTAAGCTCAATGGAAGTCGGTGATATTCGCACGTTTGATGCACCGGAGGCCGCTGACAAAAGACGAATCCGTCGCGCTGCGCACAATCAAAACGAGCGGACGGATCGGCATTATGCGACCACCGCCAAGGGCGACACTATCCGTATCATGAGGGTTAGATGAGCAGCAGAAACCTACCAAACCATCTTTACGTTTATGTGGACAGCGCATTCATTCGCAGGGATGGCAAAGGTTTCGAGCCTGCTGTTTGGTTCGCCCTGAGATCCGAGCCTGACCGGGCGTGGGGTTGTCACCTCATGCTGGAATGTGGCGCGGTCTATCGGAACGTGCCGCCTCATGCACTGGCGTTCTCTGACAAACCAGATGTTTACTGGCCGTTGGAGAAGGCGCAGGTCTGGGACTGCTACGGCACTGAGTTCGATGTTATCCGCTATGAATATCTGGCAAACCTTGAGGCGCGTTACGATGGCAGCGATGACCGAGCGACCTGCCTGTTCACTGCCTGCCCGCACAGCGATGGGTTCAGCGCAGCGCCAGACCAGAGCAAGGAGTTCATGTTCATGCGAACGACGGGTGATCGCCTGCTGATAAGGCCGACGAATATGGTTCTGTTCGAGGAGCGTAGCTTCACTGAGGACAGCGGCTGGCCTACCGACATTGCGACATCAACGCAGGTATGGCGGGCAGAGTGACGGATCAGCTTCGGTCGTGTCGTTAAGGCACTTTGGAACCCTGCTGGCAGGCCGGGGCGAAGATAGTCTGCCACATAAGGAAATCTATGGTTCAGCTTAGAGACTATCAAGAATCAGCCGTTCAGGCTGTGCGCGACAGCTTTCGCAATGGGCACAAGAAAACCCTGCTCGTTTCCCCTACGGGATCGGGCAAGACGGTGATCTTCAGCTACATCGCGGCAGGCATGGCGAAGAATAACAAGCGCATCCTAATCGTGGCGCACAGGCGCGAGCTGCTCAAGCAAATCAGCGGCGCGCTGAAGAAGGTGGGCGTGCGTCATGCTGTCCTATCTGGCGGGACGCCGGGTATTCCTATTGCCAATGTCGTGGTGGCATCCGTGTTCACGCTGGTGCGGCGCATGAAGATGATGAAGCCGTTCGACCTGATCATTGGCGACGAGGCGCATCACTTCACCCCTGACAGCAGCTGGGGCAAGGTCGTGGCTGGCTTCCCCTCTGCCCGTGTGCTGGGCGTTACGGCTACGCCTGAGCGCCTTGACGGCAAAGGCATGGGCCAGATGTTCGATGATATGGTGATGGGCCCTACAGTCGCAGAGCTGACCGCACAGGGCTTCCTGTCGCACGCTGTGGTCTATGCACCAAGCGCACCTGATCTTGGCTCTGTTGGTACGCGCATGGGCGATTACGTATCCAAGCAGCTCGAAGACGCGATGGACAAGCCGATCATCACTGGCAGCGCGGTCAAGCACTATGGTAAATACGCGCCGGGCAAGAAGGCAATCGCGTTCTGCGTGAGCGTTAAGCACGCCAAGGATGTGGCCGAAGACTTCCGTGTCTCTGGCTATGCAGCCAGCCACATCGATGGCGGCATGGATGATACTGAGCGGGATGCTGTTCTGAAAGCCTTCGAGGAAGACCGGATTCAGATCCTGACGAGCTGCGATCTGGTGAGCGAGGGCTTCGATCTTCCGTCCGTTGAGGTCGCGATCCTACTGCGCCCGACGAAATCCCTTGGCCTGTTCCTGCAGCAATGCGGTCGAGCAATCAGGCCGCACCCTGACAAGGAGAGGACGATCATCCTTGATCATGCCGGCAACACCGCAAGGCATGGGTTCATTGACGATGAGCGGGATTGGAGCCTTGCTGATGGGTTCGTTGCGAATCGCGGCAAGAGTGGAGAAAAGGTTGTATCCGTTCGGACATGCACTGCCTGCTTCGCGGTCCACAAGCCGACACCTACCTGCCCCATGTGCGGCCATGTCTATCCTATCACGGCCAGAAAAGTGAAGCATGTGGATGGCGATCTGGTTGTCACACGCCGCGAGGGTGATCCTGAAACTGAAACCATAGAGGGGATGATGCAGAAGAAGTTCCGCGTCCTCACCAGCGTGGCCCGCAAGCGCGGCTACAATAACCCGACGCAATGGGCATTCAATGTTATCTGCGGGCAAGAGGCATCACGCCTTGCCAAGAAGGTGGGTATGCGCGATGCTCAGACAACCAACGGCCTGACGGCAGAAGAGAGGGCTTCGATATGGAAGATGACGATGGGAACGAAACAGAGTTCCATTCGGTAGTTGTGCCGCTGTCCCTGATCCATGCGCTGACATTCGAGATGTTGCATGTGCTGGATCAGTGGCATGAAGATCGGAAGATTGATGTGATTGATCACCGGCAATGCTTCGCCGCCATGATGGCCGCGACTGAGGCTGTGCTTGAGCAGCTGGACAATGACGGACAGGAGCTAACCCTGCAATGAGCAGTGAAGCTGCAATCCAGCAGGCGATTCGTCTTGCACTGGGCCAGAGGCAGGACATCATGATGTTCCGGATCAACGTCGGTAAGTTCCGACCGCTCGATGGCGGAGCCCGTGTCATCCAGTCCGCGCCTGAGGGGACACCCGACCTGCTTGGCGTCATGTCACCGGGCCGAGCGTTTGCTATCGAGGTCAAGACCGAGAAGGGAAAGCAGCGGCTTGCGCAGGCAGCATGGCAGAGCGCATGGGAAAAACGCGGTGGAATATACGTGTTGGCGCGATCTGTTGAAGATGTTTACAAGGGACTTGACATAACTCCGTAGACATCTGTATACACAATGTAGGCCGACTGTATACGGCCAGTAACCGGAGAAAATAAATGGCTATTATACAAGTACGTGACCAGAAGCACTGGCACGAGTTGCGTTCTCAGCACGTTGGTGGGAGCGATGTTGCTGCGTTGTTTGGGCTGTCGCCCTATTCGAGCCGCTGGCAACTGTGGATGGAGAAGGCTGGCAAGCTGCCGCCGGAGGACATCTCTGGCAACAAGGCTGTGCAAGCTGGGACATTCCTTGAGAGTGGCATTGCAAACTGGGCGTCGCACCGTTGGTCGATGGATCTTGGTAAGGTCAGTGACTATTACACGGTCGATGACTGCCCCGGTATGGGTGCATCGTTCGATTACATCACGGCAGGCGGCGCACCTGTGGAGATCAAATGGTCTGCCCGTGGCTATGGCTGGCACTACAATGGCGAAGAGATTGACGAAGCGCCTGAGAACTATCTGCTTCAGGTGCAGCACCAGCTGGCTTGCACGACTTCGGATCACGCATGGCTTGTTGCCCTGATCGATGACGAGCCGCGCCGCATGAAGATCCCGCGCAACGACAACATCATTGATGCAATCAAGCATGAGATTACATCGTTCTGGCAGTCGATTGCTGAAGGCAAGGAGCCTGAGCCGGATTACACGACCGACGTGGGCGCTATCACCAAGCTCATGGGCACGCTGCCTAAGAGCGATGTCGTGCTCGATGACGGAGACGCGCTGCTCTTCTTGGAATATAAGACTGCCAAGCAAGACGAGAAGTATGCAGCTGCCCGCGCCGACGAGGCTAAGGCTGAGATCTTGATGAAGGCCCGTGCAAAGCTGGAGCTTATGAACACATCGAAGGACAAGGCTTCCGTGAAGTGCGGAGAACATAAGATGTCGATCAGTGTGGTTGCTGATAATCCCGGCAAGGAAATCACGGCTGACATGGTTGGCACCCTGACGGGCAAGCGTTCTGGCTACACTACAGTAAGGATTACCTGATGAAAGATATTGTTATGATGAGGGTCGATAGGGATCTGCTGGCAAGGCTGCGCGATGTCGCAGCCAAGCACCCGCTAAAGCCTACGCTTCGAGCCGTTGTCGAACGTGCCATTGAATTAATGATTGATGATCTAGAAGAGGAATTGAAAAATGCAAAGTAATGAGATGGTTCCCGTGAAGCCGATAGATCGGTTTAAGCAGGAGCTGGCCATGCGCGAAGGGCATCTCCGCAGCCTTCTCCCGCAGTCTATGACAGTCGATAAGTTCCAAGGCATTGTGGTGGCGGCTGTCGCTGACAACATGGACTTGCTGGACTGCGACCGTGGTTCACTGCTGAAGGCGTGCCTGAGCGCCGCTGAGCTTGGCCTGTCGCTCAATAAGAGCATGGGTGAGGCTGACATCCTGAAGGTTTGGGATGGCCGCATGAAGAAGAATGTCGCGCAGTTCCGTCCACGTTATAAGGGATTGATGAAGCTGGCGCTGCAGGCTGGTGAGGTTCTGAAGATCGAGAGCCGTCTGGTATATAGCAAAGACTTGTTCGAGGTCGAAGAAGGCATCGAGTCGCGCATCATCCACAAGCATGGCCTGTCTGATCGCGGTGAGAAGATCGGCGCGTACTGTGTGTGGAAGTTGAAGAACGGCGAGACGCAGTTCGAGATCATGAGCAAGGAAGAGATCCTTTCGATCCGTGACCGCTCATCATCGAAGACTAAGGACGGCACTATCGTCGGCCCTTGGAAGACTGATGAAGCTGAGATGTGGCGCAAGACTGTGGTCCGCCGAGCCAGCAAGTATATGCCACTGTCCACCGAAGCGCAGCGTGCTGTGATGGCTGACAATCAGGCTGAAGGCATCATCGAGGCCGATGAGTATAGCGGCAGCGAGATGGACATCACCGACTTCGATGACGTTCCTGCAGCCGAAGCTCAGGTGCAGACCCTTGAGGAAAAGATTGTAGCCAAGGCTAAGCCTAAGGCTCCGCTGCACATCGATGTGCTGGAGGCTGGCGAAGACGAAGAAGGCATGACGGATTGGGATGGGTGGGCAATCACTGCGTGTGAGATTGTTGCAAGCCTGTCCCCTGAAGAACGCGAAGCATGGCGCGTATTGCACGAAGCAATGCTTGAAGAGGCAGAGCTAATGGCCCCACGCAACACCACCAAGTTAATGAAGCTGTTTCAATAAGGAGAAAGTAAATGGGTAAAAAGTATGATCTCGTCGTCAAGGTTGGCGAATACACAGATGGCCAAGGCCAGACCAAGGGCCGGTTCAAGAACGTCGGCGTCATGATGGACGGGGACAAGGGCCCTTACATCCTGCTCGACCGCACGTTCAATCCAGCTGGCGTTGGCGGCAATGAAGGCCGTGAGAGCATCATCGTGTCGCTCTATGAGCCTAAGGATGGCGGCGGCCAGCAGGCGCACTCAGCCGCTAAGGCAGACGGCTATCAGCCTGCAGCGCGTGACTTAGGCGGGGATGATGTTCCGTTTTAATTACTGGGGTAGGGCGGGTTCAATCCCGCCCTCCGCTTCATACTCGCCATCTTCGGATTCGTCTTCTTGATCCTCAACCATAATCGTCTGGTAAATATCTTCAACTGCCTGACGCTTCAGCTTACCCACTCTGTCGAGCTTCATGCCCGGGTATAGCTCCGACATCATGGCGTTTTTAAGAGTCTGATCTGACGGCGGCTTGATGGCGTCTTCCATATTACCAGCTTGGATTTCAGCTGAATACTCACTGGAAATCTTGCGTATTTCCCTATCGAATTGCATGCGGATCTTTTCTGCTTCAGCCTTTTTGCCAGCCTTGTCAGCTTTGACTGCATCAGCCAGTAGCTTGCCAAGACGCAATGTATTTCTCCGCTCTGCGTCACGAGTGGACTCATTAAGATTCTTTACTGCCTGCCTCGCCTGCTGCCGGCGCGCAATATCAGTTGTTTGAAAACCCCCGGCGCGAGGGAGCTGCTCTTCAAAGAAACCCATTTCCTCAGCTGGTTTTACAAGCGTACCGTAGCGCGTCCTGACGCCCTCCTGCGGATACTGCACGAAGCCCTTTAAGAGATCCGACGGCCCTTTACCAATGAACGGCGATACAGCTGCCACATAAGCGCCAATCGGCTGCACCCCAGATGCGCGACGATCAAGGTACTCTGAGATCTTCAGGACGCTGGTTGAGATAGCCGGAACGATACTGAGACCGTCTTCAAATTCAGGGATGATGGACGTGAATCCAATACGCTCACTGATATTCAAACCAAATGCCCGTGACGGCCCACGGAAGATTGCTTCTGCATCCCGGCGCGCATCTTCGTCGCCGCCAAACATCTCGGCCAGCATCATCTGCGCCTCAGTGCGCATGTCTAATTTTTTCCCGTTGAGCTTGTTATAAATATACTGGAAGATATTGATCGCATCGTCGCCAAATGGAATAGCAAACAACAGGCCAGCCACAGTCCACATCGTCATGATCGTGAACATGGCAGCTATCTTACCACGCGGGCCCTGCTTGCGGAGATTCTCAGACAATAAGAACATAGTCTGCAGAGCATACTGGGAAAACTGTAGCAGCACGCCGCCAGCACCACGCATGACGGGCGGCTTCTCGATCTGACCGCCCATGAACGTCGCTGTCTCAACCATAAATTCAGCAACGTCGAAGGGATCGGAGCCCTCATCCATGATTATCTTGGCGCGCTCGTTGTCCTTGTAGGCTTCCTGCCAGTTCTTCAGAGCTTTTTGATCTTTGGCATAGCGATACGCCACAATGAACGCAGCCGCCTTGTTCATCTCTTCAGTGACAGAGATGACGCTCGATCCGTACTGGAAGTATCGCTGTGCCGCCTGCCTAATACCGCCGCCGCGAGACGCCATGATTTCGGTTTCAACACCCATAAGCTCTGGGTTCATCTGGGCCCGGACGGTTCCACGCTTGTTCGCAAGAACGAGAGCGTCGCGCTCTTCGTCGGTCAGGCCCGGTATCGCGTATGGATCAACGTGCATTCCATAGCCAACCTGACCACGGAATCCGGCGATGACCTGAGCTGACATCTTATAAATATCAAGACCAGCCGAACCCTTCATGATCGTCATCTGTGGGGCAGTGACTGTCCAGACAGACATGGCGTTCACCGATGATGACGCAATGCTTCCCCACATAGAGTTAAAAAAGCCAATCGTCCGGAGAGCGCGAAATATACCATGCTCAGGGCTATCTACGTATTCGTCCCAGCCCTCAGCATATTCACGCTCAGCATCGCTTACGTTGCGCTTCAGATCATCAAACGCCTCGGAGTATTCCTCACGATACATCCGGTGAGAAACCGTCGATGCCACGATGCGATTGTAATCGAGCAGCCGATCCGTGAAGTTCGTATCATAACCCGGAATGTCGCGGGATTGCTTCATGTAGCTGGAGATCAGATCTTCCATCAGGACGGAGCGCACGCTCTTCGGGAGATCAGCAATTACGCCACGCGCAACCTGCTCTGCGTTTGCTGCGCTGAGTTCACCAACGGTATCCTGAGAGAACATGCCGCCCATAGTCCGGTCGAAGTAATTCTTGATGATCTTGCCAGCGTTGGCATCCATCAAGTTCAGCAGCTTATCCAAGCCGGATAAGTCGTCGATAGTCAGGCGCTCATTCACGTCGGCAGCGCGGCGACTCACGACCACCTTGTATCCTTCACTGGATGGGTACTTCTTTTGAATCTCAGCAATCTTTTTGTTGATGCCCGGATCTGGAATCAGCTTGGCAGCCTTCGGTCCCACCATATTCTTCAGCCACTGAAGGCTGTCCAGCATGAAGAAAGCGCCACTGTCTATCGTGCCATCGGGGCCATAGACCATGATGCGCGTATCACCTGAGCGCATGAACGGGATGTAAGATATCAGACGCTGCGACTCAATGGCATCGAACAGGCGGAGAAGTTCGTCGCGGAACTCCTCGTCCTCAACACCCTTTTCAATACCTTCACGGCTGTATTCACCATCGTAACCAAGCGCAGCCAGTCGCGATTTGGCATCCAGCGTAAAGCGACTATCCAGATAATCCCGCACCTCATGTAGCAGGCGGGTTTCATTTGCATCCAGCTTCAGTATTTCGCCGGGCTTCGATAGTTCAGGAGCGACGCGTCGCTCGATCCCGTCCGCACCTTCGCGCCGAAGTTCACGGGTCTTGAGGGAAAAGTTACGCCCAGTGTCGCGGACAGGTGTCCTTGACAGGCGGAGATACTCGAAAACCGCGTTGAGCTTCTGCTTGGATTCCTTCGGCAGCTGGTTCACTTCATGCAGCAGCCCTTCAAAGTCAGCCATGAGAAGGTTGCGCATCTTGATCTTGTCGTTCGTTGCCTTGTGCATGCGGGCAAAGAACTTGCTTTTCCGGGCAACGGCAGTCGCTGGACGCAGCCACGACGAAAAGGCCCCAATGTTTTGCACGGGGTCCAAAAAGACCGGAGCCTCCGGAGGATTGTCCAGAGCAACATCAGCAATATCAAGGGAGCAGTTAGATCCTATCATCAGTCACACCCTCGGTTTTCTTTCTGCAAGTCAGCGCCTTCTTTGATGATCTTATCGTTGGGTTTCTGCGCTTTGGCAACCGCATTCCGCATCTGCTTAGGCGTCCCATTAATCAGAGCCTGAACAGCCTGCTTGTTGTTTGTTACCTTCTCAGGTGAAACCGATTCTTCGTTTACTGCAGCTACGCGGAAGTCGGCCTTCGCCTTGTCACCCGCCGCTATTACGCTATTAGCAGCGTCTAGGAAGTCGTTGAAGAACTGATCTCGCGCCGGGCCCATGCCGAATATCTTGCGGATCATATCCACAAAGTCATCCCACCATGACCGCTTACCAGCTTCCTTCTCACTCATGAGACGGTAACCGCTGCCATCCTTCACGACACGCTTAGCGAAATCCTGAATATCCTTATTGGTCAGCAGGTATGCCAGCGCTTCATTCGGAGATTCCGCTGCGCTTATAACGGTACTGGGGATGCCTGCGCCACCCTCGTATTCTTTCTTAATAACATTACCGAATTTGCGCCACATGTTATTAAATTTCTGGACCTCTGCCGCGACATCTTCATTGTATAAACCGCGATCTTCCAGAGGCTCACGATTGCGTTCATTGTAAACTCCAACGCTTGACCAACGCGCCTTCACGTAAGCGTGGATCGCTTCATGCAGGAACGTCTGCTCATTAACACCGTTCGCTGCTTGGTATTTGTTCTTTATAAGGTAGATGTTCTTATCTTTTGGCGTCGAAAGAACCATGCCGCGAACGTCACCGATAGTCACAAGATAAATGGAATCTTCGTCAGCTCCGTTCTTTGAGAGCGTAGCTATCGCTTTGTCATAGTCGTTGACCGGATCAAGGATAACCGTCTTCTGATCACCAACGCCGTTCAAGGCTAGAATGGCGGCCATTTTCCGTGCGTCTGGGTTCTTGCTGCTCTTCTGGATTAACTCAATGGCCTTCTTCGTGTCACCACTTTCAAGCGTTTTGTAGAGAGCGCTGTTCGGCGCAATCGGGGTATCGTTAATAGTCGCACTTGCTGGCGATGAAGCCAATGCCGCCGCTGCTGCAATGGCAGTTACAGGCTTAGAGTCGCGTATGTTGGCATATTCAAAAGCCTTGTCTTCGAGCATCTGGTTAGAAACAAACTTACCATCGCTCTTCGCCAAGCTATCCAGCGCCTTGATGATTGGCGCGTTTGAATCCAGCTTGAAGAGACCCTTGATCTTTATCGAAAGCTCACGCAGCCAATTCTTCAGGCGTCCAAGCAGCGAACCCTGCACATCATACCGGCCCTGCAAAATTTCAGTGGCGTTGACGGCCCAGAACTCTGACGGGTTCACATATTGGTAGAGGCGTCCGTCAACTTTCCCAGACGAAATCAGCCCCGTCGCAAACTTGAATGCCGAGCTAGGGCTATAGTATTTATCCTTTAGCTTAATCTGCTCTTGGTTATGGAACGCACGGATGGCTTGGAAAAACAGGGTATCGTTTTCATTCTTGCCATCGTAAGAAAGCACCTCAACTTCATTCAGCTCCTTCGCCCAAGCCCGCTTGATTGCTGCACGAATATCCTGCGGCATCATGCGCTCAAGGTGGTGCATGATTTCATGGACCGTCGTGCCATCGTTAGCCCGGCCTTTAATCAAGCGCATGACACGGGAAAGCGGATCATATTCTCCTAAGAAACTACTATCCTTAGGCTGCTTTACTACAGAAATGCCAAGATCATTAAGCAGGTTTTCATTGCGCAGAATGAACCACTCTGCAAAATTAGCTTCCTCTTCAGATATGTTGCCTTTGCGCTTCTGCTCAAGGAGAACCGACCTGATCCTGTCAGGGCCACGAACCTTCAGCTTACCAAGATCTTCCCAGCGCTTCCAGTTCTTCATGTCTTCAATGAAGTTAGAGTACGACGCTACCTCAAAAGCAAACTCATTGGCATTTATCTTGCCGTCAGCCCACAGCTTCATGAGCTTGGTAACGCCACGGGACAATGACGGAACCCTGCGGGCCTCATCGAGTATCTCCTCTCGACGCTTTGGCGAGATCGGCTGGATGCTGGCAAACATATTGGACTGCCCAGCGCCACTGCCGCGTTCGTCCAAGATGCCGTCAAGGATTTCAACGGGCGACATTGAATCGCTCTCAAACAAGCCCTCGCTCGTTGTCTGCTCAGAAGCCCGGCGCGCATACTTTTCAAGCACGTCAGCAATGGCTTCGCGGCCAGCTGCGCGACCCAAGGTTTCATTATAGAACGAACGAATGAACCGCTCCGTCACAGGATTCAACGGATTGAATGCGTCCTGCTGGCTTAGGAAGTCGCCAATCTTCATGCCCTTGTTGCGGACATCGCGAACAATCTTTGCCGCTTCAACAAGCTGCTTGGTCGTGTCCATTTCTGGCTCGACATCACCCTCTTTGATTGCATCGAGCATACGACGCCATGCCGGGGCAGCATCCTCAAGCGCACCACCAATGCTCTTGATGTTATTGTCCTGAGATTCATCAAGGGTGTTGATCAGGTCAGCATCACCGTATGCCGATGATTTAACAGCGGTGCGAAGGCGGCGAGTGCCTTCAGCTGACAACCGACCATCTTTATCAAGGAACGCAGCCTGCTCTTGCGTTGGCAGCTTCGACAGGAACGCACGCACAAATCCCTGATTGGTTGAAGCATTGACATCAGGAGACGCCATGAGGCTCATGACATCTGGGGTCAAAGACGCTGCGTCAGTCTGAGCTTTCTCGCTGGTGCTGAGCTGCAGCTTCGTGTCCATGTTGCTTTCGCGCACGAACTTCGAGCGCTCCTCCGGCGTCATCCGGTCAATACGGCGGCGCACCAGAACTGGACGATCAAGACCAGATATGTCGAAGCCCTGATCTTCAATGAACTTACGATAGGCATCAGCCTTCTCAGGAGACTCGTCGTACACTTTGTTAATCGCCAAGACGCGACCGTTGCCGCTCTCGACCACATTGTCTGGGCCAACAATCGGAGAACCACGGTCGCTCTCAAGGCTCTCACCAAGGCGCTCAGGGTCAAACTTAGCGAAGATGTCCTGAACCTGCAGGTCAGTGGAAGATCGGCTGCGGTCGCGGTTCTGCAGGTCGCCTGTAGCCGCTGTCAGATTGGCTGCATCCACGACCTCGAAGGCAGTTTTTACTTTCGATCCACCGGGAGTGGTTACGGTGCGGACACGCTCTGGTGGTGGCGGCGGGAGCTCAGGCTCTTGTACAGGTTCTTGTACAGGTGCAGGCGCAGACACAGGCACAGCGGCCTCATCCAGAAACGCTTCTGAGAAATTGTCCGTAGACTGCCTACCGTCTTCACCAGTCATGCTCGAAGCAAACGAGTTGATCTTGCCTTCATCGAGCGACCTTGCGCGCTGTTCGCCTTTACCAAAGATGTGAACCGGGACAGGAACGTCCCCATTCTTTTCCTGAATGACCATCATCCGGTGACGACCATCATGGCTCTTGACCTTACCCGTTTCAAAATCCAGATTCAGGAATGGCGATCCAACGCCCTTACCTTCTTCTACGGATTGCCGGATGTAATCGAGACTCGACTGCTTTGGCTTTTCAAGATCAGCAGCCAGCTCAAGGAACTTTGATGGACGCATCATGGCTGTGAAGCCGCGATACTTCACGTTCTGGTTCAACGGAACCTGACCGACGCCATTTTCTTGGTCAAAGATTACCTTGCCAACCTGAGACTTGCCCTGCGCATTCATTGGCGAAGGAGGAGGCATCTCGATGGTGAACTTCGGCTTCCCAGCAGGCGGTGAAAATATCGGTGGGGCCACATCCGGAGAAAATACCGGTGGTGCTACAGCACCAGACTTGATTGCGGCCTTAGCTTCCCGCGCCGCTTCTTCTTCCGCCGTTTCAATGGTAAACTTCGGTTTCTCAGTAGGTGCAGTAGGCGGTGGTGGTGGAGGAGGCGGTGGAGCAAACACATCATCCAGACCCTCTGTAATATCCATGCCAAAGGCCATGCCGCCCAAGCCGCTTTCAGGCTCAGCGACGCCAGCTTTGATCGCAGCCTGAATCTGATCTGGATCTTCAGAGAATACTACGCCGTCAGCATCCGCGAGGACAACGCCGCCGTCTTCATCGAAGCCTTGGAATGTATATTCCTGCGGCCCGGTTGGTTCCTGAAGAATGACTTTGCCGCCGACAGGGCCAAGAGCTTTAGCAAGGGCCTCCATGTCTGCTGGTGGCGGTGGCGGAGGCGGAGGAGGCGGTGGAGTGCGAGGAGCTTGTGCAGCACCGGACGTTGGAGCGGTTGGCCCCGTGTCACGCCCAGAGAACACACCCTGAAGACCGCCGATAGGGGCTGCGATTGTCGCTCCACCGATTGCGCCCAGAGCGCCGGAGGACATAACATCTTCGCCGATAGGCACTTCCGCTGCGGTTCCGAGCTTGGCGATGTTTGTTGCCAGCTTAGATCCAGCTTCTTCAACAAACTCCTGCGGAGCCTCGCCAATAGCCGCTCGACCCGCAGAACGGAGGATACCTTCCCGCACTGGTTGACCGGCGAATACTCGCTGCTCAAGGCCCGGTATTTTTGCCGCGACGGCAGACGTAGCTGCTGCGCCAGAAAATGCTATCTGGAATGCACGGTCAGCCTCTTCTTGGGTTCCGCCTTTGGCAAGCACATCTTCGTAGGCTTGGCTACCAGCACTAGCTGCGTTTATTGTGGCACCAGAACCAACAACGCCGCGCCTAACCACTTTGTTGAGTGCCGCTTCAGAAACCTCAGCCCCTAAGCGCGGCAGTATTGCGCGAGCACCGGACTGAACGAGTTTACCCGGAATGACCGTAGCAAGCGTGGCAGGCAACATTGACGCTGTAGTTTCAGCAAGACTTCGCGGCGTATCAACTGCCGTTTGAACTGTAGCTATTTGAGTAGCAGCCTCTTTCGGCGTTTGAGGCAATAAGTTACGGGCGAATGCGTTGATGGCGTAATCTATTGGACTAAATATTTTCGTACTAGTACTTGGAGGCGCTGCCAAATATCTGCCAATCCCAGAGTAAATTTTAGAACCCATGCCGGGATCGGATTGAGCTATTTCTCTCTGCTGCCTAGCCTGATTTTCAAGGCTCGCCTCAGATAGTTCAGCCTCAGCCCTAGTCTTAATTCCCTCACCGGATTTCCGAAGGTAATCCCCAAGTAGCGCGTCTACCTGTCTATCTATCTCGCCAATAACAGGAACTGATTTAGTAAGATTTGCTGCCTGCTTGAATGTTAAGCCAAGCTCGGACACGAGGCTTCCGATGCCACCCTTAAACCTTGCGCCAACATCGCTAAGAAACGACTCGTCTTCTTTCTTCTTCGGCTTCGGCTTCGGCTTTGCAGCAGGCGGTGGCAGAGCAGCCGCCCGCCCGGCACCGTCAACGATTGCTTGAAGGTCAGCTGGCGTAGCTCCGTCAGGGGCTTCGATTACGTAGCGGTATCCGCCGGATTCATATGTGTACCGATAGTTTGCCATGTAGCGCTCCTATCGCACTATTAGATTTTTTCTTTTTTAAGAACTTTACCAGTCGTGCCAGCGGGAGGACGTGTCCCTCTTAACTCTCCCAGCTCCCTATCTATGTATGCTATTGCCAGTTTAATAGCCGCCTTCTCAGCGCCTACAGTCGTAGCGCTGTTAAGTTCAATCATCAAGCCGCGACGCTCCTTGCTAAGATCGCCGATCTTTGTCTGGATCTGATTCTGCGTCATGGGTTTATCGCCACTGCCGCCACTGCTTCCGCGACCTCCGCCCAGTCTGTAATACGCGGCCTGAGCTGCCCTGAGATCATTCTCGGACCGAATAGTTTCCTCAGCAGTATCAGCCTTGGTCTTAGCTTCAGAGGCCGCTGACTTGGCCTGACTAATAACATCGTCCCTAGTAGATAATGCGACAATATCGTCATTACTTAATTTCGACATCGCGTAACCTTCTTGGGTCAACTTAACGCCAGCATCGCTCAGGGCAATCGCTTTGTCACGGGCGGCCTGAAGCGCATCCATCTTCTGCAGAGCATACGCGTCACGCTTCTCTTCAATGCCACGAAGAGCTGCTTCACGCGCATCACGCGCACCAGTATATTTTTCAGATCCAGCCTGCAGCCCGCGAGCCAAGGCAGAGCCGAAGCTCTCACCGGGCCTCGCGCCTGCAAGTGCAGCGCCTCCAGCAATCAGCGCATCAAACGGAGCGCGCTTACGTGCCTTCTCAACCAGCTCTTCTTCACGGCCAAGACGCGCCGCCTGCCGCTCCAATAGAGCTGCGCGATCAACATCGACAACAGCGCCCTCTTCAGCTGCGACGAGCCCCTGCAGACGAGTAACCACCCCGGATAGGTTTGTTATCTTAGACGCCAGTTCAGGAGGAGTTGCGGCACCCGCTGGCACAGTCGCCTTCAGCTGATCAAGCTCAGCTTTTGCCTGCTCAAACTGTGGCCTAAAACGTGATGCGTATTTTGGTTTTTCCGGAGCCTCCTCCGCAGGGGCAGCAGGTGCCGCAGCAGCTACCGCAGATTCACGCGCATCTGGCTGAGCAGTGCCCTTACCAGCCTGCATTCCGGCAATCATTTCTTCTTGCCAAGGTGCAAGCGGCACACTCTGAGGGTCTACAACTAAAGTTCTGCCAGTCGCCCCAACTGGTACCGTGGGATCAACGCGGCGCGCATTTGAAACCGGAACCAACTGAGAGGTAGGCTTCGGAGCTTGCAGTCGTGCAACAGCCATAGGCGCTGGAGATGACGGGGTTAGAACCGTAGCTGGCTGGAATATATCCGCGAGTCCGCCACCACCAGCGCCCGGAGCGCCCATGCCTTCGGTCGCCATGACCTGCGCAATGAGATCGTCAACAGCCATGTTCTGCAGCTCAGGCCTATCTGCCCGCAACTGCATGGCTCTCATTTTCGCCTGCTGAATTGTCATCGCCATCTTATTTGCCTTTCAGCCATCCAAGCCCGTGCATTGGGTGCTTGATGTTACGCTTGCCGTTGGCGTCGATTGGGCCACCATCCTTCTTACCGAAGATGTTTCCAAGAGCGCCAATGCCAGTGGCAATCGCACCGATTGTCGATGCCGTCTTATTTACGCCGGGAGCCGTCTCATAACGAGTGCCTGATCCGCTTGCGCTTGGTGTGCCAACAATGTTTGAAAAGCGCTGGGCTTGCGTGTAATCATAATCGCGCTGGGCTTCAAAGTCGGATTTCGCTAGGTCAAGCGACTCCTGCTCGAACCCGCGCTGTGCGCGGCCAGCCGCTTCAAGAGCAGCCGTTTCAGTTCCAGCCAATCTCTGAATGTCGCTACCAAGCCCCGCAGCCTTCTCAGCTGCCGTGAGGTAGCGTCCAGCTTCAGTATTGAACTGGCCCATGCCGCTCTCATAGCCCTTCTGCAGAGCCTCGTTCTGAGCCGACAGAGCAGCAGCGTTAGCGTCACGCACCGCACGCGCCGTGAACTCTGCGCTCCGGCTTCCGCCAAACGTACCACCACCGACAAACGTGCGGTTAACCTGAGGCAATAGATTCTCATACAGGTTGCGACCAGCTGCAGCGCCAATACCAGCAACGACGTTCTGAGTGTACGGATTCATGAACCGCGACGCGACGCCCGGATCAGTGAACGATTGCGTGCCACCTGCAATGTATTGGCCAGCTGCCTGCGTGTAAGGCCGGAAGTTTCCGACGTTCGCAGATGTCATCTGATAGGCTTGCTGTTCCTGCGGGGAGATAGAAGCAAGGCGCGGGCCGCCAGTATAGGGCTGATAGTCAGCACTTGTGGCCGTTGCGGCCCGTTCGATGCTCTTGGTATAGGCATCAACAAGCCACTGGGGCAGCTTGGTCTCCGTGACAGTTTGTGTGACAGCCATTACGCCAATCCTCCAACAGCTTTAAGCATTGTATCTATACCCTTCTGGGGTTTTGCAATCTTTTTTACATCCTTACGTCCAGCCTGACGACGCACCATTTGGCGCATTTTGTCAAGACGGCGCACGCCTTCATCATTTGATCCATCACCAAGATCAGCAACATCCTGCGCGCTCCAGACATATTCGCCATCGGACAGCCACGCCGGGATCTTATCGTCCTGACCGCTGCCGATGCCCTTTACCTGTCCGGGGCCCTGATGACCGCCGTTCTTATGATACTCGACGAGATGCTTTACCATATCATCATCGACTTCGCCACCTTCAGCAAAAGTGTTTCCGGATGGAAGAATCATCGCTGGGCCAGCAGACTCATTTGCAATAGGTGTAGTGATAGGTGCAGGGGCAGACTGCAATAATTCTTGTCCCGTCACAGGATCTTTGGTGAAGAACAGATACTCTGTCTCCTGATCGCCGCCACGCCGGCCATAAGTCTGTGGCGTATAGGGATAGCCACCAACACCACCGATTCCGCCTACAGGAATAGTCGGCCTCAGCGTGGTTTTCGTGAAGTTTATTTTGCTGGTATCTGGGGCAATCGTGCCGCCACCGTCACCACCGCCTCCGATAACGCCTCCGATTATAGGCGCAGCTACCTGTACTATATCAGCAACGTCGCCTATTTTTTCCAATAGGGACTTATCTTTGTCTTTGCCCGCCTGCTCATCAGCAAGATCTTCTTGGAACTCAGGCGATTTGATTAAGTCTTCAACGCCGGGAATACCACCGCCAATACCAGCGGCAACATCAGGAAGCGGAGTTGTAGTCTCTGGGGCCGTGACCAAGATTTCTTCCTTGGGTTCTTCGACGACAGGCTGCTCTTCCACTGGTTGCGCCGGAGTGGTTGTGACCGCTGTATTAATAGGCGGAATCCCGCCAATTCCTGCAGCTGTTTCTGGAATAGGAGCGACATCAGACTCCGGAGCTGTGACGACAATTTCTTCCTTAGGAGGCTCAGTCGAAACCGTCGAAGGCGGAATTTCGACAGGAATAATATTGCCAATACCAGCGGTTTCAGGAACAGGAATAACTTCGGGTTCCGGCGTGGCCGTGACAACTATATCTTCTTTGACTTCTGGCTGCCGCTCTTCAGCGCGTGCGTCTTGAAGTTCCGGCGAATTAACCAAGTCGCCAATACCTGCAAAGCCGCCTGCAACACCAGCTGCCGTCTCCACAATTGGGTTCGCTCCAGATACAGCCGTCGTAACCGGGTTGGCCGAAACAACAATTGTTGGATCTGCCGCAACCGCAGCCGAATTTGCTGCCGCCTCATCAAGTTTATTAAGGGCAGCGTTTGTTTCTGGGCTTGGTTGATAGTCAGGCACAACCTGCTGGACTGCATCAACAACTGCAGAGCTAACAGCGGCCCCAGTTGCTCCCGCAGATATTGCGGATACCGCCGCGTCAGTGGCCGCGTTGATAACAATGTCACCAGTCACTGCATCAACAGTGCCACTTCCTCCGATGCCGCTTATGATGTCTCCAACCTGAGATTCCACCCCAATATCCTTGAGAACGCCACCAACAGCTTCTGAAATATCACCACCAATATCAGTGCCCGACATAACGCCCGCTGTCGCACCAGCCGCTGCGGCGCGTATCAATGTCTCCTCAATGGAGCGGCCCTGAACTGCGCTCGAAACGGCAGACCCAAGAGCAGCAGCGCCAGCCGTCGCCGCAGGCCCAACCGGGCCAAGGACAGCTGTTGCAATAATTGGATAAGCAATATCAGATACGTTGACGCCAGCCGCACTTGCACCAGCAGCAATCGCCGCACCTACTGGGCCACCAATGATGAAGCCAAGGGCAGCATCACCAATAATATCAAGGGCTTGATTAAATATGCTTGTATTTCTCTTCTCATTCGCAACGGTCTTAAAGGTGTCCCCGAATGACAAGTCTCCAGAGCCGGGGTTCTTGAATTGACCAGTCTGGATCTCCCAGTCAGCCTTGTTACCACCCGCTTTAGTCAATCCTGCAGCAAGCTCTATGGCCTTTTCAGCGGCCTCATATCCAGTGCCTTGGAAGACAACCTTCTTGGTTCTCATGTCAACAAGACGTACCGGCTGGTTTTCAATTACGTTGAACGTGTTGTCTTTTTTTGCCACCGTGGAAGTGGGGTTGCCTTTGTTTGACTTTGGTGCCGTGAAGGTTCTGAAATTGTTTGTGTAATCAGGGTTTGTCACCCCGAAGTTACCAAAATTCAGATTGCCAAGATCCAACGTGGCAAGCGAAGCCATCATTTCGTTCCACTGATCCCTAGACATCTGCATGGTCTGAAGATCGGTATCACTTGGCGAGTAGTCATTGTTGTTAATGACCTGCGTGCCAGCAGCGGGAGCCGTAGCCGGAGATGCCGGAGCCGCCACAGCAGTCTCAATAACCGAAGGAGCCTCGGCTGGCGCAGCAACGGCAGGAGAACCGATACCAGCTACAGGCTCAGCCTCAACGGTCACGGGCTCTACGGCTGGCGTGTAAACAGACTCTGGAACTGGAGCGTATGTTTCCTCAGGCATGCCATAGTAGGCATCGGGTTCGTAATAATTTACGTCACGACCTATGCCCGCGACAGGCGCTGGCTCGTAATAAGTAGGAGCAGCTGGAGGCGTGTAAACGGGAGCGGGAACTGGCTCTGGAGCATAGATCTGCTCTGGCACGAAACCATAATCAGGCTCAGCGGAAACCTCTCTACCTCCTATACCGCGAACAACATCGGCCTCTGGAGTAACCACTGGAGCAGGCGTGTATATCTGCTCAGGAGCCTGAACCTCAGGCACATAATAGTTCTCATCAACACTGCGACCGATTCCGCTCAATGGCTGCGGCTCTGGCGTAAAGACTGGTTCTGGAGCTGGAGTAACTGCGTCGGCTTGTTCCGCTTGGACACGCGCCTGTTCTTGGGCAGCCACTTCTGCTTGAATAGATGCCTGTTCTGCAGCTTCGCGCTCAGCGGCAGCCTGAGCGGCAGCAACCCGCTGTGCTTCTGCCTGCACTTCAGCAGCGCGCTGTGCGGCTTGTGCATCTGCAACACGCTGAGCTTCTGCTTGCTGCGCCGCAACACGCTGTGCTTCTGCCTGCTGTGCTGCTTGAACACGCGCCTGCTCTGCTGCTTGTGCTTGTGCCTGCGCTTCAGCCTGAACCTGAGCGGCAGCAACGCGCTGAGCCTCTGCCCGTGCTGCTGCTTCAGCCTGAGCCTGTGCTGCGGCCTGAGCCTCTGCTGCAGCCTGAGCTGCGGCCTGCTCTGCCAAAGCTCGCTCCTGAGCTGCGCGTTCGGCGGCTGCCTGTGCTGCTTGGGCGCGCCTTTCATTCAGTTCGGTTTGCTGTCTTTGAGCGGCGGCTTCAGCTGCTGCTGCTCGTTCCGCTGCAACTCTTTCGGCCTCGGCTCTCTCAGCCAGTTCTTGGGCTGCGGCAACGCGCTGGGCTTCAGCGGCGGCGGCTGCCTGTTGTGCCGCTGCCTGTTCTGCGGCTGCCTGTGCTGCCGCTACGCGCTGTGCTTCAGCCTGCTGAGCGGCATACTGCGCTGCGGCGGCCTGTTCTGCAGCGACACGCTGAGCTTCCGCCTGCTGTGCTGCCGCTTGTTCTGCGGCGTAGCGTTCAGCAGCTGCTCTCTGAGCTTCTATCTGTTGCGCTGCCTGATCTGCAGCATAGCGCTCTGCAGCCAACTGTTCAGCTGATATTTGCGGCGCTGTGAATCGATCTGGCGCTCCACCGATCAGGCCGTAATCCTCAACCATATACTGAGGAATGTCGCCAATACCGGCAGTGATCTCTGGAGCAGGCGGCGGTGCATAATACACCGGCTCCGGCGCATAATACACAGGCTCAACGGGAGCTGGAGAATACTGTTGCACAGCCGCAGCAATGGCCTGCTGAAACGCGGGGCTATTGAAATAGTCCGCATCAAACTGTGGCATGTAAAAATCTTCAAACACTACGAACCACTCCCGCCGCTATCAAGCAACTGTATAAACCGCATTGCCCAAAGTTTCCAGTCATCAAACTGATATGGATTGGGAGCACCAATCTCAGCTATTTTATTCAAAGCCTGCAAGCCAGCCGCCCAGTCCTGCCAGTTCGCGCCGGGCATCATCTGCGTTACCACGCCAAACTGCTGCAGATCAGGATACATATAATCAGCCCAGTCAATGAAGTGATCAATGCCACGAGGATCGATGCCAATCATATGAAGTGCCTCGCAGCTATACGACCATGATTTTCATGATACGCGGCTTGATTCTGCGCCTTTTTACGGGCCACAAAGGCGTCATCTAGATTCTTAAAATAGCCAACAAGATGCCTTTTCCCTTCGCGACTAACACGAACTCGCCACGCAGAGGCGTTAATTTTCCAATCTATTCCGGGCATTCCAGATTTATTATCGTGCCTTAACTTTACGTTTTTTTGGTTATCCGAATGTGAAACGTCTCTAAGGTTTGCAATTCGATTGTCAGATCTCAGCCCATTGACATGATCAATTTGGCCTGTTGGCCACGAGCCATAGTGCATCGCCCATGCCACTCTATGTGCGAAGTAATGTTTTTTAAAAATGTGCCCGTTAAGATAACCGTAATGCAGCGTTTGAAACGCTTTTGTGCCGCTATACTTCTTATTCCAACCCGTCGCATCCTTGGGGTTTTTAAACCAGCTTTCATCACGCATGAGCCAAACAAGCTCACCCGTGTCAGGATTATATGAAAGTAACTGGCGCAAGATCTCAGGGTCCATATTAACTCTGATACCTCCCATCTGAAGGCTGCAGGTGGACGATGATTTGCCCGGCTTGGTAATCCCCACCAATCGTATTGCTCTGGAATTTAAAGCGCAACTCACGCCGCTGCTCCTTAAAGAACACCTGCTGCTGCTCCGGCGTCGTTGCCTGATCCGGGAAGGTCATGATGGGTCCATTAACTTCAGGCGAGCGAGCGTTGATACGCCCAGTGATCTGCACCGTCATGTCGCCAGTCTGCACAAAGTCAGGTTCAATTATGCTGACGTGAATGGAGCGCGACTTCGGGTCAGGTGTCGTGAGCAGTGATACGTCGCCCGTCTCGAAATAGCTCTGAACGGCATTGATCGACGAGCCATCGATCTCATCAACGCCGGATTCATGCCGCCATATCTTATACTGCGTAAAGCCTGTGTCCGTGATGCGGAAATCATTGTCAGCTTCCGTGATGCGGCTGTCGCTGGCTTCCGTGATGCGCAGATCGCCAGCTGGCGGCAAGATAGGCGCAACGCCAGCAAGAATGGGTGACTGAAATACCTGCGCGTAAATGCCCGCTGAGCGCCCGCCGTTTGGCAGCGCGGTGTCGTACCACGTACCTTCGCGGACGTTATAAATTACAGCGTGATTCGGCTCAGTGCTGTCACCCTTGGGGAAGCACCACCAGATCTCACCAAAGCGAGGAACCTTATAGGCGAACACCTTATTGGCATAGGTGTAATTCAGGTTGTCGAAGAAGAAGTTGATGTTCAGCTCATTCGGGACTTCACGGACAACACCATTGTACATCAGGAATCGGTCGAGCCCGACCCAATAATAGATGCCGTCATACTCAATGATACCATTGGCCGCGAGCACTGATGAGGCCGACGTGATCGTGTCGAACGAGAACACATCCGTGCCACCCGTGTAAAAAGCCCTGACAAGACTGTCCAGCGTCCAGAATAATCCAGCAGGGTTCTGGCCGCCGCCACGCAGAGGGAGGCCCTTGATGATCTTCGAGGAGGTAATGAAGGCATCGCCCGCATCACCCGTCGTAAAGTTCGTTGGGTCGTTTGCGTCAGACCACTTAATGAAACCGTTGCTGGAATACATAAATAGGTACGGGTGCAGGACCACGATGCCGCCAGAAACGCCTGCGGTCGGAATCTCAGTGAGCGCCGAAGACCCATAGATGTTTCCGATGTAAGCCGGGTAAGTTGCAGAACTGGAAATATCGAGCAGCGTCTCAGCCGGATGCGCGATGATGACGTTGCCGCCACCAGCGCCGTCATACATGGCATCGAACATCCAGTTGAAATTATCATCAGCTATGTAGCCGACAGGGCTGCGGTCGATAGGCGCGCTGGTGTTTCCAGACACGTCAATCGTGAATTGCTGAATGCCATTCTGGTTGCCAGCATGCGTATAGACGAAGTTATTCAGAGCCTGCGTGTGCAGCTGCCGAACGATCCCCGCCATGTAATTGCTGATCTGCCTATAGCCGCCAATCTTGCGCGGGAGTCCGCGCTGAAACCGAACCCACTGCCCGTCAACGTAATAATCGCCTTCAAACTTCGTGCCGTCACGCTTGATGCCGGCCTTAGATTTTACGTTGACGGGTTGGAGCATATCTTATTCCGAGGTCTGCTCTGGCTCTGGGGCAACCTGAGCTTCCGCCTGTTCCTTGATTTTTACTACGAGAGGCCATGCGCCTGAAGACGTAGGCAGGTTGCCCAGCGTCTGGAGGACTGCGTTGATCTCATCGACGGTCAGTTTAAGTTCTATTTCCATTGTTATTAGCTCCAAGGTAATGGTGGCGTCACAACAGGTGGATCGACCTGATCGCTGATCTGCTGCGCCACATTAGCTTCATAGGCCGCAACTTGCTCTTCGCCAAGTGCATCTTGCACCCAGCCAATTACTTGGGCTTCGGTGAGCGAGGCATAGGGTGTGAAGGCTGCGCCTTCGTCGAGCGTGACGCCAACCGAGCCGTATACGCTGCCGTTGTAGGTGCCGTCTGTTCCGTTTAACACCCAATGCACTACAAACACCACATCGGCTTCGCCATCCATTTCTGGATACGCTTGCATTTGAACAACGGTCCAGTTGTAAGTTGTTGTCATGTTCATCTCCTATATTCTGGCAAAATCGCCGTGATGCCGTAAACGGCCTTCGTTCGCAGCCTGACAAGCCGCATCAAAGTCAGTGTAAAGTCCTAAATATACTTTCTTACCAGCCACAACAACACTTGCCATCCACTTGCGTGCAGCCTTGTGCCAGACAACCCCTTTGTTGCCCGAAGTGTTGTTAATAGGCCTATCGCGGTTCATGCCGTTAAGCGATTTGCTTGCGGCACGTAAGTTTTCAATAGAATTGTTGCCCGCGTCGCAATCAACGTGATCCACGACATCCGGAATATATCCGTGGTGCATCAGAAAAACGATCTGGTGCGCATAATACGAGCGACCAGCAAGGCGAATTTTGATGTATCCGTGGCCGCTAGGACAACCAGCTTGCTTACCTGCGTGCTTAGAGTTCCACCGCTTAAGAGCATCAGCCCTTTCACGCCAATACAGCGTGCCATCGCGGTACTCAAAAAGCCGGATCGCGTCTTCCTGTGTCACACCTAGTTTCCTTCTAGTTGTGC
>Ga0315909_10000478_pt1 | contig 53602 bp, 49 predicted proteins | sample LakEriMetagenome_11_FD_203527 | JGI IMG/M metagenome (GOLD analysis project Ga0315909, IMG submission 203527) | Freshwater fungal communities from buoy surface, Lake Erie, Ohio, United States - Buoy 2 MA125 | ecosystem: Environmental > Aquatic > Freshwater > Lake | place: USA: Lake Erie, Ohio... | reverse complement strand
CGCCAGGCTTGGCGAGCACCTCGATCCCCGCGGACGCCGATACCGGATCGTCCTTGGTCGCCCGGCCGGCGCCGAGCCGCCAGGCAGCGCGCCCGATGGCGAGGGCATCACAGCGGGTGACGATCCCGTCAACGTCAGCGGTGAGCGTCTCCACGACGGGAGCGCGAGGCAACGGAGCATCGGGATCGCCGCCCTGAGCGCGGATCATCCTGCGCCAGTGGTCCATGGCCCGGCCGCTGGTGATCGCCTCAGCGGGATCAGCATCAATCCCGCTGAGCTCGAGCATGTGCCGGGCAAGCACAAGCGTGAGCTCGACGACATCCGCAGGGCCGCCCCCCGCCAGCACCTCGACCGACTCGGCGACCTCGAGAGCGTTGCCCGCGGCGACTCCCAGGGGCACATCCATCGCGGTCACGAGGGCACGCGTGCGCACGCCCTCGTCACGGCCCAGTGCCACCATCGTCCGTGCAAGTTCGACCGCGCGGGCCGTGTCGGACATGAAGGCCCCTGAGCCGGTCTTTACATCGAGCACGAGCGCCGACGTGCCCTCCGCGATCTTCTTGCTCATGATCGAGGAGGCGATGAGCGGAATGATGTCGACGGTCGAGGTGACGTCGCGGAGCGCGTAGAGCTTGCGATCCGCGGGCGCCAGCCCCGAGCCGGCCGCACAGATGACTCCCCCGACGTCGGCAAGGATGGCGAGCATCTCGGCGTTGGACAGGTGTGCCCGCCACCCAGGGATGGACTCGAGCTTGTCGAGTGTGCCGCCGGTGTGGCCGAGGCCCCGGCCCGAGAGCTGGGGCACTGCCGCGCCGCACGCCGCGACGATGGGCACTAGAGGCAGCGTGATCTTGTCGCCGACACCGCCCGTGGAGTGCTTGTCCACCGTCGGGCGCGACAGCGATGTGAAGTCCATCCGCTCCCCCGAGCGAATCATCGCCTGGGTCCATCGGACGAGCTCGGGCTCACTCAGTCCGTGGAAGAAGATGGCCATCGCCATCGCGGCCATCTGCTCCTCGTGGACATAGCCACGGGTGTAGGCGCTGATGAGCCAGTCGATCTGATCACCGGTCAGGGCGCCGCCATCGCGCTTGGCGCGGATCAGATCGACCGCAGCGAAGGGCTCCGTGCCGCTCACGACTCGCTCGCCGCGTGACCCGCCATGAGCAGGCCGATGCGACCGCGGTCGGCCCCCTGGGCCTCCATGGTCTCGACGATCCGGCCGTCATACATCACAGCAATGCGATCGGACAGGCCCAGGACCTCATCGAGTTCGGCGGAGACGAGCAATACGGCGGCGCCCCGGTCTCGCGCGGCCACGATCTGCGAGTGGATGAACTCGATCGACCCCACATCGACGCCACGGGTGGGCTGCGCCGCGATAAGGAGGGCTGGCTCGGCAGCCAGCTCGCGAGCGATCACGACCTTCTGCTTATTGCCGCCCGACAGAGACTGGACCGTCGTCTGCGACGACGGGGTGCGGATGTCGAATTGGCCCACGAGTCCGTCCGCCAAAGCATCGACCGCCTTGAGGTTGCGCACGCCGAAGCGCGCGAACTCGGGGTCGTTGTACCGATCGAGGACAAGATTGTCGGCGACGGAGTAGGCGCCGACGAGGCCGTCAGCCTCGCGGTCCTCGGGGACATGGCCGACGCCCATCGCATGGATGTCGCGGGGCGACTTGCCGAGAGCGTCTTGGCCGAGGACAGCCACAGCTTGCGCGCGGCAGGCACGCAGGCCCGTGAGTGCCTGCACCAGCTCACGCTGGCCGTTGCCCTCCACCCCCGCGATGCCCAGGATCTCCCCGGCGCGCACCTGCAGTGAGACGTCACGCACAGCGGGCAGGCCTATGTCGTCGGAGGCCGAAAGGCCCACCACATCGAGCACGACCTCCGCGGGCTCTGCCGGCGACTTATCGACAGTCAGGAGCACACTGCGTCCCACCATCATCTGGGCGAGACCGGCAGCATCTGTCTGGCTGGGCGTGGTGGTCCCCGCGGTCCGACCGCCACGTAGTACCTCGATCGTGTCCGCGATGGCGAGGACTTCGCGAAGCTTGTGGGTGATGAAGATGACCGCCACTCCGGAGTCCGCGAAGCCCTTGATGACGTCGAGCAGGTCATCGGTCTCCTGCGGCGTCAGCACCGCGGTGGGCTCATCAAGGATGAGGATATCGGCCTTGCGATAGAGGGCCTTGAGGATCTCGACCCGCTGCTGCGTGCCCACGGGTAGGTCCTCGACTTTGGCGTCGACATCGAGCTGCAGGCCGAACTCCTCGGCCAGTCTCGCGACCTCTGCGCGTGCCTTGCGCATGTTGACGAAGGGGCCCTGATGAGGTTCGTCGCCGAGGATGACATTTTCGGCCACGGTAAAGACCGGTACGAGCTGGAAGTGCTGGTGGACCATGCCGATGCCGCGACGAATCGCGTCGCGCGGACCCTTGAGCCGTACGGTTTCGCCCTTGATGAGGATCTCGCCCTCGTCGGGTTCGTAGAGGCCGTAGATCATCTTGACCAGGGTGGACTTGCCCGCGCCATTCTCACCGAGCAGAGCGAGGATCTCGCCACGGTGGACGCGCAAGGACACGTCGGCGTTGGCGACCACTCCGGGGAACCTCTTGGTGAGCCCACGCGCCTCGAGCGCGATCTCCGTCGTCGGTGTCATGGCCTAGTCCTTCTCATATGGTCGGCCTACGGCGGCGGGCGGTTTGATGCGCCCGGACACGATCGCGAGAAGGACGATCGTGAGGATGTACGGGAGCATGTTGACGAACTGCGGGGGGATGTCCACGACCGCGTCTGTCTGGAGTTGGCTGGCGACACCCTGGGTCAGCCCAAAGAAGATGGCCGCAGCAAGCGCGCCGATGGGATTCCAGGCACCGAAGATCATGATCGCCAGTGCGGTGAAGCCTCGACCGGCCGTGAGGCCGCGCTCGAAGGTGCCTGCCGCCTCGAGCGCGAGGTAGGCACCCGCGAGGCCGGCAAGGCCGCCCGCGATCGTGACATTCCAAAAGCGCGTCTTCTGGACTCCGATGCCGGAGGTGTCGGAGGCACTGGGCTTCTCGCCCACCGAGCGGGTGCGCAGGCCCCAGACGGTCTTGAAGAGCAGCACCCACAGCAGCAGAGCACTGACGATTGCCACGTAGGTGAATATGCCGTTGTCGAAGAAGACGGGTCCGATGAGCGGGATGTCGGCGAGGATCGGAATGCGCACGGTCGGAGTGACGCCTGGCAGCGTGAAGCCCTGGGCGTAGAAGAAACTGGTGAGGCCCGCCGCCAGGATGTTGATGATGGTGCCGGCAATGATCTGATCCATCTTCCAGGTCACGGCGCCGGTCGCGAGCATCGCGCCCATGATCATCCCGGTCCCCACGCCGATCATCGTGCCCAGGATGAGGCTGCCCGTGAGCGCCGCTCCGAAGAAGCCGGCGAAGGCGCTCATGAGCATCTGGCCTTCGATGCCGATGTTGATGACACCCGAGCGCTCGCACATGATGCCGACCATTGCCGCGAGGATGAGCGGGACGGCGTAGCGCAGCGAGAACGAGACGACCGACGTCGTCTTGGTCGGGTCCATCACGTAGAAGATCACGATGCCGACCGAGATGACGATGGCGAGGGCGTAAGCCCACTTGGCGCTCACGTGCCCCACCCCTTCGTCACAGTGGTCTGCTTGATGTTGCGATTGCGGAAGAGCAGCTTGGCGACGACGGGCGCGGAGACGAAGAGCAGCGTGAGCGCGAGGATGACGCTCACAACCTCGGGTTCGATACCCGTCTGGAATTGGAGTGATGACGAGCCGGCACGCAGGGTGCCCACCAGCAGGGCAGCGGGGATGGTCGCAAGCGGATTGGCGCGGGCAAGGAGAGCGATGGTGATGCCGTCGAATCCGAGGCCGACGTTGAACGCCGGCTCGAAGCGCCCGGTAATGCCCATGGTCTCGACAGCGCCGCCGAGACCCGCCAAGCCACCGCTCACGGCCATGGCCAGCAGGATCGTGCCCTTGACGGGGATACCGGCGTAGCGGGCGGCTCCGGGATTCATGCCGACGGTGTTGAAACGGAAGCCCTGGGTGGTCCGGATGAGGAACCAGCCGAAGAAGACCGCGACGAGCAGCGCGAGAATGAACCCCGAGGGGATAGGGCCGATGTAGGGGAGCATCGCTGATTCCGCGATTTCGGGCGTGCGCGACAGAGACTGGTCCGGCTCCTTGAGCGGCCTGCTTGCGAGGTAGTCCACCAGGGCGATCGCGATGCTGTTGAGCATGATCGTCGTGATGACCTCGGACACATTGCGGTAGGCCCGCAGCGCACCCGCGATGGATCCCCACGCCGCACCGCACAGGATGCCGAAGATCAGCGCGAAGGGCAGATGGACAAGCGGCGGTAGTTGGAAGTTGTAGCCCGCCCAGGCGGCACCGATGGCACCCATGAGCAGTTGGCCCTGGGCGCCGATATTGAACAGCCCTGCACGCAGCCCTACTACGACGGCAAGACCGGTGAGGATGAGCGGCGTCGACTTCTCCATCGTGCGCTCGATGCCGGCGACCGAGCCGAGGGCATCACTGAAGAGCACCCGGTAGGCCTCGAGGGGATTGACCCCTTGTAGCCAGATGAGGATGCCGCCGATGGCGAAGGCAAGCAGCACGGACACGACGGGGATGACGATCGCGGGCACGCGATCGAGCGGACCGGATCGACGCGGGTCCGGGTCAGTGAACCCGAGGTCCGTCTGGGCGGGATCAATCGTGGACATGGCCCAACGATCCTGGCACAAAAAGGGAGTGGGGGGTGGCGCATTGCGCCACCCCCCACTCCGGGACGTTCACTCAGACCAGATGATCAGCCGAGCGTGACATTCGTCGCGATCGTGCCGGCATCGAGCCCAGCGATGACCTCGGCGACCTTGGCCTTGACATCCTCGGGCACAGCAGCCTCGGTGTCGTGGTACGGAGCCAGGCCGGTGAGACCGACGTAGTTGCCACCGGGCGCCTTGCCGTCCTTGGCCATGAGGACCAGGTCCTTCGTGCCGAGGGTCAGCTTCTTCTCCGCGGAGGTGAGGAGGCACTTGGCCGCCTCGGGAACGGTGAAGAACTGGTCGGTGTCGACACCGATGCAGAAGATCGTCTCTCCTGCGCCCGGAGCCTTGGCGATCTCAATGAGGGCGCCGTTGCCGGTAAGTCCGCCCGCACCGAAGATGATGTCGTAGCCCTGCTCGAGCTGCTTCTTGGCCTCGGCGGCGCCCCACTCGGGATCCGTGAAGGCGTTGTTGGGCTCGTGGTAGACCAGCGTCACCTCAGCCGAGGGATTGGCGGCCAGCGCGCCCGCCTTGTAGCCCTCGCCGAAGAGCTTGACCGGCGGGACGGTGTCGGTGCCGAGGACCGCACCGACCTTGTTGGTCTTGGTCATGAGGCCTGCGAGGTAGCCCGCGGCGTAGCCGGCCTTGTCCTCGGGGAACACCAGGCCCGTGAGGTTGGGAATCACCTCGCCCTGGAACTGGTCAACGCCAATGAACTGTGTGCCCGTGTTGGCCTTGGCCGCAGCGATGGTCGCCTCACCCATGAGGAAGCCGACGGTGACGATGACGTCGTAGCCGGCGGTCACGAACTGGCCGATGTTGGTCTCGTAGTCCTTGGGATCCACGGTCTCGATGTACTTCGCGTAGCCACCCGAGGCCTGGGCAGCCTCAAGGGCGCCCTCCCATGCGGACTGGTTGAACGACTTGTCGTCGACCTTGCCCGTGTCGGTGACGAGGCCGATGCAGAACGCATCGGCACCAGGACAGTCGCCCTCTCCTCCGCCACCGGCGCTGCTGCTGGACGACTCGCTGCTTCCGCCGCTACCGCCACAGGCGGCCAGCACGAGTGCAGCGGCGGCAGCCGCGGCTGCCAAACCCCACTTGCGATGCATGCACATGCCCTTTCGTCGTGGTCATCCCATCCACACGTAGCAGGGCTACGCCGCTCCCGATGGGCCTCGAGCGTTGTCTGAACCCTAGCCATCACGCGGGCGAACTCTCCGCGCGGCCCGCACCCCGTGACCCTCCCGTGATCGGAGTTGACGCGTGCGGGGCGTGTGTGGCGAATGTGGTGACATCCAGGTAGATGTCAGCCAAGTCGAGCGCTCGCGCTCCACCCTCCATCGACAGGCAGGACCACGCCAGAGACACCGCTGGCTCCCGCGAGGAATGCGACCGCATCGGCCACCTCGGCGGGCAGGATCGGTCGGCCCAGGGGGCAGGTCCGCTGCCACCAGGCCCAGCCCTCGGGCCAATCTTCGGCCAGCCCGGGCCGGTCAACCAGGCCGGGCGCGACCGCGTTGACACGTATGCCCGCCGCCGCCCAGTCCAAGGCGCTGGAACGCGTGAAGGACTCCAGAGCGGCCTTGGCAGCCGCGTAGTGCGCGTGACGCGGGAACGCCGCCTGAGCCTCGATGGAGGACACGTTGACGACGCTGGCACCCACTGACATCACGGGGCGCAGTGCCATCGTGAGCTGAACGGCGGAGAGGAAGGTTGCACCGAGCATGTCTGCCCAGTCCGACCCGGTAAGTGCGTCCAGGGCGCCTGTCACCTGGCTGGCCGCGTTGTTGACGAGGAGGTCGACGCGCTGGACTGACTCCCGCACGCCCTCGGCTGCCTCGGGGTGCGCGAGATCACCGGTGAGCGACACCACACCCGCGGGGAGATCGAGCACAGCCTCTCGACTGTGCGCCACGACCGCGTAGCCGTCGTCGATAAGTCGTGCGATCACGGCCCGCCCGACGACCCCGCGGGCTCCCGTCACGACGGCCACCTGCCGGCTCATTCCGGCGCCGTTTCCCGAATGAGGGATCGTGCCTCTGCGGACACCCCTGGCCACGCATCCAGGTCCGTGTCTCCGCCCGCCAAGGTGAACCCGCTGAAGGGAGGCGCGAGCGAGCACACGACCAGGCTCCAGTCGCCCTGGGTGCGCGAACCCTGCCAGGCCTTTGCTGGCACGCGGACCGCTGGCTCATGGCCGAGGTCCAGGTCAGTCCCGAGCGCATGCGTCGAGTGACTGCCGTCGGGATGCAGGACCAGCATGTCGACAGGGGCACCCGCCACGTGCACCCACATCTCGTCCTCATCCAGCATGTGCAATGCGCTGAAATCGTCGGGGGTAAGCAGGCCGTAGATCGCATTGCCGTGATCCGTGCGCCACAGCAGGGAGATCCAGACGCCCTCACCTTCCAGATACTCGAGGTCAAGTGCGGTGATGACCTCCTGCGCGCTCAATTCCCCGAGATCGCTCACGTGCCCTCCACCACCTGCAGGGCCGCTGCCATCACGTCGTCGGTGGCGACCCGAGTGGGTTGTCCATCGACCACCACGGGACTTCCGGCGACAAGGACGTGGCGCACATCCGACCGGCCCGCGCTGAAGACCACTGATGTGTAGGGGTCATGGACGGGGACGAGATGAGGTGCGCGCAGGTCGAGGGCGACGAGGTCAGCCTCCTTGCCCGCCTCGACCGTGCCGATGCGGTCGCCGAGCCCGAGCGCGCGAGCGCCGTCGAGCGTGGCCGCACTCACGACGTCACGTGCCGATAGCGCGGCAGGGTCATTCCTCACGAGCCGTGCGAGGTTCGCCGCCAGGCGCATGGCGGCAAACATGTCGAGGTCGTTGCTCGACGAGCATCCGTCGGTGCCGATCCCCACGCGGATGCCCCGCTCGCGGTAGGCCACGACATCAGCGGCCCCGCTCGCGAGTTTGAGATTGGAGCCGGGGCAGTGGGCTACCGCCGTCCCGGTCGCCGCCACGCGGTCACGATCATGGTCGTCGAGGCGCACACCATGACCCAGGACTGGCGCGAGGGCGAGGATGCCCGATGCTTCGAGGGCGGGCACAGGGCGAAGGCCGGTTGCCTTGATCGTGTCGTCGTTCTCCCGGTCGTTCTCCGAAGCATGCGTGTGCACGAGAGCCCGCTGCTGGCGAGCGAGGTCGGCGATCTCGGCGAGATGCTCCAGGCCGACAGTGAAGGCCGCGTGCGGCATGAGCGCCGGGGGCACATGCGGTCCGCCGAGTGACTCCAGGGTCTGGGGCCACGCCCGGGCGAGGACCATGCGCTCATCCCACTCCAGGTGGTCAGGACCGGGGAAGGAGAAGAAGACCGGGCCGGTCACGTGGCGCAGCCCGACCTCGACGGCCGCGCGATGGGACTCCGTGGGGTGGAAGTACATATCGAGGGCCGTCGTCGTACCCCCAAGAACGGCCTCCAGCGCCCCGAGACGCGTGCCCGCGTAGACACCCGCGGGGTCCATGATGCGGGCCTCCTCCGCCCAGACGCGCTCGAGGAATCCCTGCAGATCGACCTCCTCGGCAATACCGCGAAGGAGTGTCATGGCGAGGTGGGTATGCAGGTTGACCAGCCCGGGCATGACGAGCAATCCCTCACCGTCGATGACCGTGTTCGCGCCCATCACAGACTCGCCCACGCTCACGATGCGACCGTCATCGATCGCGATGTCGGCATGCTCGAGGACACTGCCCGACTCGTCGCACATGAGCACGTACCGCGCATTGCGGATGACGAGGTCGACGGTCATGCCTTCTCCGCGAGGAGCGCGGCAGCGCGCCCGAGGATCGCCGTCACGGTCTCGGCGCCGCGCGCGACGACAGCGGTCACGTCCTCGATCGTGATGGGCTCATCGCTCAGCCCCGCCCCAGGATTCGCCACGAGGCACAGGCTTGCGTAGGGGATCCCTCGCTCTGCGACCAGGACGACCTCGGGGACGCCCGTCATGCCCACGACCGTGACTCCCGCGGAACGCGCCATGCGGATCTCCGCCTTGGTCTCGAATCGTGGCCCCTCGAAGGCGCCGTAGATCCCCGTGGGCGTCACGTCGACGCCCAGGCTTTGCGCGGCGGCCAGCCACGTCTCGCGCAAGCGCGCGTCGTAGGGATCGCCCATGTCGACATGGACGACGCCCTCCGGGGTGGAGCCGTCGAAGAAGGTCACGGGCCGCTGCTTGGTGTAGTCGATGAAGTCGTCCACGACGACGAGTTCGCCCGCCTCGTGCCCGATGCCGCCCACGACATTGATGGCGAGGATCTCGGTCACCCCGGAGTCGACGAGCGCCTGCACGATGGCTCGGTAGTTGACCATGTGCGGGGGCACGGAGTGGTCGACTCCGTGCCGAGAGACGAAGCACGTCGGCCGCCCGTGCATCGTGCCGATGGTGAGCCGAGCAGCGCCGTACGCCGTCTCGACCACGACCTCGCGCGCAGCCTCGAGGGCACCAAGTGCGTAAAAGCCCGTGCCGGCGATGACGCCCAGAGCACCCCGGCTCATGGAATCGCCTCGGGTCCGAAGGCCTCCGGGATGAGTGCGCCGAGGGGCACGGGCCCATCGGCGTGATCGATGAGGATGGCCGCTCCACCGTGCTCGTGCAGCAATTGACGGCAACGGCCGCAGGGCAGTAGCGGACCGGGATTCGGACCGACGCAGGCAAAGGCCACGAGCTTCTCGCGCTCACCTTGAGGACTGGTGCGCACCAACTCGCTCACCAGGCCGCACTCGGCGCAGAGGGTCACGCCGAGTGAGGCATTCTCGACGTTGCAGCCGGTCACGATGCGGCCCGAGCTCGTCAGCGCCGCAGCTCCCACCGGATGGCGACTGTAGGGGGCGTAGGCATGGTCGCGCGCCTCCTCCGCAGCAGCGCGCAGGACACCCCAGTCGACGTCGGTCATGCGGTGGATTCAGCCTGCGCTGCCGCCGCCGTGAGCTGGTCGAAAGTCGGGAAGTGTGTCGAGATGTCGCTCCCGGTGAAGGTGCCGACCCAGCCATCGTCGTCGTGAAAAAAGCGGATGGCGGTGAAGTCAGGGCTGGTGCCCATGTCGAACCAGTGAGTCGTGAGCGCGGGGACACTCAGCAGGTCGCCCTCCGTGCACAGCATCGCGTGGACGCGACCGTTGACATGCAGGTAGAACACGCCCGAGCCCGCGACGAAGTAGCGGATCTCTTCCTCGTCGTGGGTGTGCTCGTTGAGGAACTTGGTCCGGGCCGCCGCAGCGGTCGCGCGCCACTCATCGGAGTCGACCGGATGCAGCTGCGCGACGTCGACGAGCCGGTAGCCGTGCTCGGCCACCAGGCGATCCACGAGCGGGCGGTGACTCTCGAGGACCTCATCCTGCGTGGCCGTGTCGACGAGACGCTCGCCGACAGGGACGTGCTCGTAGACAACGCCGATCGGGGTGAGAGCCCCGGCAATCTCGGCATGGTCGCGGGTGCGCAGGATGGGCGTTTCGGGCCGGTCGTCGGCCCACACGGTCAGCATCGTCATGGCGGCATTCTGCCCCGCTCGGACGCCGCGCGCACTAGCCCCCGGGTCTCTGCAATCGGTCCAGGCGCAGGGCGTGGTCGAAGAGCCAGTCGAAGCTCTCGGTGCGGTCGATGGCCTGGCCCAGGGAATCGCCCCAGGCGTAGAGCCCGTGCTCGGCAACGATGACGCCCGGCACCCCTGGATCTCGCGCCGCCAGGATCCGCGCCGAGAGATCCGCCATGTCCTGGGAGTTCGCGACGACCGGCACGATCACCGTGTCGCCGTGCGCCCCTCGACCGATGCCCTTGAGCTGCTCGACGTCGACGAGCGGGACGCCCTGCGGCCAGCGCGCCGCTGCTTCGACGGCCGCGAGCGAGTGCACGTGCACGACCGCCTCGGCTCCGGCCTCTGCGATCACGGCCGCGTGCACGGGTGCCTCCGCACTGGGTCGTCGGCTCTGGCCAGGGAGAGCCTCACCTCGCACATCGATAAGCACAGCGTCCGCCGTCTCGACTGCTGACTTATCGATACCCGATGCGGTCACGAGGATGTCGGATCCATCGAGCACCGACACATTGCCCGAGGTGCCGCGCATCCAGCCGAGGGCGTAGAGACGGCGGGATGCGCGCGCCAGGTCGTCGGCCTTGGACATGTAGCCTCCTGGATCGTGGTCGACTTCACCGGCGTACGTCACGTGGTCGTGGACATCGAGGGTACGACCAGCGAGTCGGCCTTTGTCTACGACGTCCTCTTTCCCTACGCGACCGAGCGCTTCGCGCCCTGGCTCGCGGAGCACACGGGTGAGTCCGACACGGACCGCATCGTCGGCGAGATTGCCCGGGAGTCGGCCATCGACGACCCGGCCCCCGACCAGATCGTCGACATCCTGCGCGGCTGGGTGGCGGAGGATCGCAAGGTGACACCGCTCAAGGAGCTCCAGGGACTCATCTGGGAAGAGGGCTTCGCCAGTGGTGGACTCGTCTCGGATTTCTTCCCCGATGCCCTGCTTGCGCTGCGCGGCTGGCATGCAGCCGGCCTCCCTATCTCCGTCTACTCCTCAGGCTCGGTGCTGGCCCAGCGCAACTGGTACGCCCACTCACCCGAGGGTGACCTCACCGGATGGATCACCGACTACTACGACACGGCCAATGCCGGGCCGAAGCGCGAGTCGTCGTCATACCGCGCCATCGCCGCCGCCATCGGCGCCGATCCGGGGAGGCTGCTCTTCTGCTCCGACGTCGTCGCCGAACTCGACGCGGCGCGCGAGGCGGGCTGGCAGGTGGTGCGCGTCCGCCGCCCCGGCGAGCCGCACGCGGTCGAGGACTCGGCGTATCCCGAGGTCACCGAGATGACCCAGATCCACCTGACCTAGTCCTCAGCGGGGGAAGGCACCCGCGACTCCGCCATCCACGGGGATGACGGCCCCGGTCGTCCTCGACGAGGCATCGGAGAGCAGGAACGCCGCCGTGCGCGCGACATCGGCCGTAGTCACCCGGCGCTTGAGGATGTTGCGGGCAGCGTAGAAGTCCTCGAGCTCCTCGGGAGCGATTCCGTGGGCAGCTGCCCGCTCCTCGCGCAGGCCTCCGTCCCACAGCCGCGAATTGTCGAAGACCGCATCGGGGTTGATGGCATTGGCCCGAATCCCCGCTGCGCCACCCTCGAGGGCCGCGATGCGCATGAGTTGCACCATGCCCGCCTTGGACACGGAGTAGGCGCCGAAGCCTGCGCCAGGACCGAAGGCGTTCTTGCTGGCTACGTAGACCAGCGAGCCACCGGAGCCCTGCTCTTTGATCACCCGCATGGTCGCCCGTGTCATGAGGAAGCCGCTCGCGAGATTGATGCGCATCGCCGCGTTCCACTGATCGAGGGTGAGTTCCTCAAGGGTGCCGGTGACGCCGATGCCGGCGTTGATCACGGCTCCGTCGAGACCACCGAAGGTGCGCACGGCCTGGCGGACCGTGTCCTCCACGACCGACTCATCCGACTGGTCACCCGCCACAAGCACAGGGGCAGTGCCGCCCGCTTCGCGGATGCTCGCGCCGGCTTCCTCCAGGCCAGCACCGTCAAGATCGGCAAGGACCAGCGAGGCGCCCCGCGCAGCGAGCTCCAGCGCGATGCCGCGGCCGATTCCCGACGCCGAGCCCGTGACGATCGCGATGAAGCCTGCGAGGTCGGGTGCGGGGGGTCGCAGTGTGAGCTTGTAGAGCTCCATCGGCCAGTAGTCGAAGCGGAAGGTCTCTCGATCGTCGAGCCCCACCGGCGTGCCGATGCGGTCGGCAACCGTGGCAGCGACCCCGTGGGTGTGCAGGGCGATGTCAGCAGCCACCTCCGCGTCGCGGAGCGTGGCGCCCGTGGTCACCGCACCGAGACCGGGCACGAGCACGACGCGAGGCATGGGGTCATGCATCCCGAAGCCCTCGGGCATTGCATCGGAATTCCGCTCGACATAGGCCGAGTACTCCGCTGCGTAGCCGTCGATGTCATCAGCGGCGGTGTCGGGGGAGGTGGACACTGCGGATCGCGGCTTGATGCGCAGCATGTGGTCGGCGCTGCTCACGCCCGCCGCGACGATCTCGGAGAGAAGTGGATGGTCCGCCGCCACCCGCAGGCGGGTGTCGATCCGCAGGACGCGCCTGCCTGTCCGCGACATGGTCCCGCGCAGGCGGAGGAGGAGTCGCTCAACCTCTTCCTCGGGCATGTCCGCGACGCGAGGCGGAGCCTCGACGCGGAGAGGCAGGGCGTCGAGGTAGGCGCGGGCCCGATCGACGGCCGCCTCGGTGCGCTGCCAGCACTCTTCGCTCGACTCGCCCCAGGTGATCAGACCGTGGTGGGCGAGGACGACTCCGTCGCGGTCACCGAGTTCGGCGACCACCTTGCTGAGCGTGAAGCCCGGACGCATCCAGTCGACGTAGGCGAAGCCATCACCGAGTGCCTCGGCCACGATGCGGGGGCCCTCCGCGTGATTGGTGAGCGCGCAGATGGCGTCGGCGTGGACATGATCGATGTGCGTGTGCGGCAGGAAGGCGTGGAGAAGGGTCTCGATCGACGGGCGTCGCGCCCCGGGGTCCAGCAGCGCACGCGCCACGAGGTCGGTCATCTCCTCGTCGGACATGGTGTCTCTGCCCCGAAGTGGCAGCAGGTCGTCGAGCCGCAGCGCTGGGTAGTCGGCTGTGCTCGAGCCGCGCATGTCCGCGCCCGATCCCTTGACCCACATGACCCGCTGCTCGCGGCCGAGGTGGTCAATAAGCACGCCCTTGGCCGAGGTGTTGCCCCCGCCGTACACAACCAGCGAAGCATCGTCGCCGATCTCATTGGAGCGCTGGACCAGCTGCTCGAGGGGCGTGCTCACAGCGCACCTCCTGCGATGGCGTCGACCGTCACTCCCGGGCCTGGCTCCACGACGCCCCGCTCGGTCACCACGGCAGAGATGTAGACCGCTGGAGTCACGTCGAACGCCGGGTTGAATCCGCGAGCACCATCCGGGGTGGTGGATAGCCCAGACCACGCCGTGACCTCATCGCCGGAACGCAGCTCGATCTCGATCTCGTCCCCGGAGGAGGTAGCGAGGTCGACGGTCGATGACGGCGCTGCCACGACGAAGGGGATTCCGGCCGCTGCGCATGCGAGCGCGACGCTCACGGATCCGATCTTGTTTGCGGTGTCGCCATTCCGCGCGATGCGATCAGCGCCGATCACGGCAAAGTCCGCCAGTCCCCTGAGGATCGTGGAGGCGGCCGCACCGTCGGCCTGCACGACGTAGGGGATGCCATGATGCTCGCACTCGTACGCCGTCAGGCGCGCTCCCTGCAGGAGCGGCCGTGTCTCATCGACGTAGACGAGCTCGATCTCGCCGCGGTCGGCGAGTTCGCGGATGATGCCGAAGGCTGTGCCCCAACCGGTGGTCGCGAGCGCACCGGTGTTGCAGTGCGTGACCACTCGCAGGGGTCGGCGGTCGCAGCGGGCCAGGACCCAGTCCGCCCCTCGACGTGAGAGCTCGCGATTCGCCGCCGTGTCTTCGACGACGATGCGATCCGCCTCAGCGAGCACCGCATCGATGCCCTGCGGCATGTGCGGCCGCACGCGGTCGACTCCCCAGGCGAGATTGACGGCTGTGGGCCGGGCGTCACGCACGCGTGCCACCTCGGCGTCGAGGCGCTCCGGTGACCACTGCTCGCGCTGCGCCTGGACCATGGCAAGGGCTACGCCGTAACCGCCCACGGCACCGAGTGCCGGGGCACCGCGCACGACGAGCCGGCATACGGCGTCGACGAGGGAATCAATGTCACGGCACTCGAAGTCGACGTCTTCCGCCGGAAGCCGCGTCTGGTCGATCAGGACGACGGCGTCGCCCTCCCAGCGAATGGCCTGGATCTCGCTCGCCACGATCAGAACGCATCCGTCGGGGTGTAGACACCCCAGACATCGCGCAGGGCGTCACTCACCTCGCCTACGGTCGCTCGAGCGCGCAGGGCATCGCGCATCGGATAGAGGAGGTTGTCGGTGCCCGCCGCCGCGACGCGGATCCGCTCCAGCGCGGAGTCGACGGCCACCTGATCGCGCTCCGCGCGGACTCGATCGAGGCGCGCCCGCTGCTCGGCCTCGATCGTGGGGTCGACGCGCAATGGCTCGTAGGGCTCCTCCTCGTCGACGGTGAAGCGATTCACGCCGATGACGACCCGCTCGCCCGCATCGATCTCCTGTGCGAAGGCGTAGGCAGACTTCTCAATCTCGGACTTCTGGAAACCCTCCTCGATCGCGGCCACAGCGCCGCCCCGCTCCTCCACCTGGGCCATGAGGGACAGGACTGCCGCCTCGATCTCGTCCGTGAGCGACTCGATCGCGTAGGAACCTGCGAAGGGATCGACCGTCTTCGTGACATCGGACTCATAGGCGAGGACCTGCTGCGTCCGCAGTGCGAGTCGGGCCGCCTTCTCGGTGGGAAGGGCAATGGCCTCATCGAAGGAGTTGGTGTGCAGGGACTGAGTGCCGCCGAGGACGGCACCGAGGGCCTGGATGGCCACGCGCACGAGATTGACCTCCGGCTGCTGGGCCGTGAGCTGGACGCCCGCGGTCTGGGTGTGGAAGCGCAGCATGAGCGACTTTGGATCCTGTGCGCCGAACTCCTCTCGCATGATGCGCGCCCAGATACGCCGCGCAGCGCGGAATTTCGCGATCTCCTCGAGCAGCGTGGTGCGCGCAACGAAGAAGAAGGCAAGGCGGGGCGCGAACTCGTCGATGTGCTGACCGGAAGCGAGGGCAGCACGGACGTACTCGATTCCATTGGCGAGCGTGAAGGCGATCTCCTGCACGGGCGTGGCACCAGCCTCGGCCATGTGATAGCCCGAGATGGAAATGGTGTTCCACCGGGGAATCTCTTCACGACAATAGGAGAAGATGTCCGTGGTCAGTCGCAACGACTGCGCGGGCGGATAGATATAGGTGCCGCGGGCGATGTACTCCTTCAGCACATCATTTTGGATCGTGCCGTTGAGCGCATCGCCCGGCACGCCCTGCTCCTCAGCGACCAATTGATAGAGCAGCAGCAGAATCGCCGCGGGCGAATTGATCGTCATCGACGTCGACACCCGGTCGAGTGGGATCCGGTCGAAGAGCACGCGCATGTCGTCGATCGTGTCGATCGCCACGCCCACCTTGCCTACCTCGCCATGGGCGATGGAGGCGGAGGAGTCGTAGCCCATCTGGGTAGGCAGGTCGAAGGCCACGGAGAGGCCGGTCGTGCCCGCGGCCAGCAACTGGCGGTAGCGCTCATTGGACTCCGCTGCGGTGCCGAAGCCGGCGTACTGCCGCATCGTCCACGGGCGCCCGGTGTACATCGTGGGATAGACCCCGCGGGTGTAGGGATAGGCGCCCGGCGCACCCAGGCGCTCGGCGGGATCCCAGCCCTCGAGGTCTGCCGGCCCGTAGACCGGGGCAAAGGGCAGTCCGGACTCGGTGGACACGTGAGCCTCCCAGAGCGAACGTGCGGCAGGCGCCGCCCCCGCAGCCTAGGACGCGCCTTGCTCGGGCGGGTGCGTGACCTGGCTCACCCCACCCTGCCGACACCCCTCTTTCGCACTACGATGGCGAGCAGCGAAACACGTCACCACCTGCCGACGCATCGCCTGAAGGGAGGCACCATGGCTACCGCGCCCGTGGGCACCCTCTATCGAGGCGGCCAGGGCATGTGGTCCTGGGTCGCCCAGCGCATCACCGGCATCGCCGTCTTCTTCTTCCTCTACGTACATGTGGTCGACACCGCTCTCGTCCGGGTCTCGCCCGAGGCCTACGACCTGGTCATCGCGACGTACAAGACCCCGATCGTCAACCTGCTCGAGGTGGGCCTGGTGGGGGCCGTTCTCTACCACGCCCTCAACGGCCTGCGCGTGATCGCGGTCGACTTCTGGTCGCGCGGCCCGCGCTACCAGCGGCAGATGCTCTGGGTCGTGGTGGGAGTGTGGGTCGTCGTCATGATTCCGGGCACCTTCTACATGATGCGCCACACGGTCGAAGCCCTCTTCGGAGCGACGCCATGAGTCTCGCGGACCGGTCGATTGCGCTCTCTCGCAGCAACCGCAATCGCCAGAGGAGCAACTTCGAGCTCTACGCCTGGCTCTTCATGCGCGTGTCCGGCATCGTCCTGGTCTTCCTCGTGCTCGGTCACCTCTTCATCATGAACATCCTCGACGGGGGCGTGCAGCGCATCAACTTCGCCTTCGTCGCCGGCAGGTGGGCGAGCCCGTTCTGGCAGGTCTGGGATCTCGCCATGCTCTGGCTGGCCATGCTCCACGGCACCAACGGCCTGCGCACAATCATCAACGACTACGCGGAGCGTGACCAGACTCGCTTCTGGCTCAAGATGCTCCTCTACGTCTCCTCGGCCTTCATCATCCTTCTCGGGACGCTCGTCATATTCACCTTCGACCCGACCATCGGCTAGGAGCACCCCATGCAGACCCACAGGTTCGACGTCATCATCGTGGGAGCCGGCGGCGCCGGCATGCGCGCCGCGCTGGAGTCCACCAAGCGCGCGCACACCGCCGTCCTCACCAAGCTCTACCCGACGCGCAGCCACACCGGCGCAGCGCAGGGTGGCATGTGTGCCGCACTGGCCAACGTCGAAGAGGACAACTGGGAGTGGCACACCTTCGACACGATCAAGGGCGGGGACTACCTCGTCGACCAGGATGCCGCCGAGGTCATGTGCAAGGAGGCCATCGACGCTGTCATTGACCTGGAGAAGATGGGCCTGCCCTTCAACCGCACACCGGAGGGACGCATCGATCAGCGCCGCTTCGGCGGACACACCCGCAACCACGGCGAGGCCGCCGTACGCCGCGCGTGCTACGCCGCGGACCGCACCGGCCACATGATCTTGCAGACGCTCTACCAAAACTGCGTCAAGGAAGGCGTGGAGTTCTACAACGAGTTCTACGTCCTCGACCTGATCCTGGTGGAGCGCGACGGTCGCAAGGAGACAGCAGGCGTCGTCGCCTACGAGCTGGCCACCGGTGCCATCCACGTCTTCCACGCCAAGGCCGTCATCTTCGCCACCGGCGGCTACGGCAAGGTGTGGAAGACGACGTCGAATGCGCACACCCTCACCGGTGACGGCATGGCCATCGCCTACCGGCGTGGCCTGCCTCTGGAGGACATGGAGTTCTACCAGTTCCACCCCACGGGCCTGGCCGGCCTGGGCGTCCTCCTCACCGAGGGTGCGCGCGGCGAGGGTGGCATCCTGCGCAACGCCAGCGGCGAGCGCTTCATGGAGCGGGTCGCTCCCACGATCAAGGACCTCGCGCCCCGCGACATGGTCGCTCGCGCGATGGTCGCCGAGGTCCGAGAGGGCCGCGGCGCCGGACCCGACAAGGACTACGTCTACCTCGACCTCACCCACCTGCCCAAGGAGCAGATCGAGGCCAAGCTGCCCGACATCACGGAATTCGCGCGCACCTACCTCGGTGTCGATCCGGTCACCGAGCTCGTGCCTGTCTTCCCCACCGCTCACTACGCCATGGGCGGTATGCCCACCAACGTCGAGACGGAGGTGCTCTCCGACAACGACACCGTCGTCGCGGGGCTCTACGCCGCCGGCGAGGTCGCCTGCGTCTCCGTCCACGGCGCCAATCGCCTCGGCACGAATTCGCTCCTCGACATCAACGTCTTCGGCCGACGCGCGGGCATCGCCGCAGCGGACTACGCGAAATCCCACGACTTCGTGCCGCTGCCTGAGGATCCCCAGTCCTACACGATCGCCCTGGTCGAAGGGCTGCGCTCCGGGGAGGGCGGCGAGCGCGTCGCCGCGATCCGTCGCGACCTGCAGCAGACCATGGACCTCAACGCTCAGGTCTACCGCACGGAGGCGACCCTCAAGCAGGCGCTCACCGACATCCAGGAACTGCGTCGCCGTTACCGCCACATCGCGGTCCAGGACAAGGGCGCGCGCTACAACACCGACCTTCTCGAGGCGATCGAACTCGGATTCCTGCTCGACCTGGCCGAGGTCACCGTCGTGGGCGCTCTCGAGCGCAAAGAGTCGCGTGGCGGCCACGCCCGCGAGGACTATCCGAATCGCGATGACGTCAACTACATGCGTCACACGATGGCCTACCGCGTCCCGGGTGCGGGAGGAGAGTCGGCTGTCCGTGTCGACTACAAGCCGGTCACGATGACCCGTTACCAGCCGATGGAGCGCAAGTACTGATGACTGCCACACTCGAGCCCACCGAGGCTCCCGAGCGCATTCAGCCACGCGACGTCACCTTCAAGATTCGGCGCTTCATCCCCGAGATCGACGAGGAGCCACACTGGGAGGAGTTCGTCGTCTCGGCGTACCCCACCGACCGCGTGCTCGACGCGCTCATGAAGATCAAGGGTGAGCAGGATGGGACATTGACGTTCCGTCGTTCCTGCGGGCATGGCATCTGCGGTTCGGACGCCATGCGCATCAACGGTCGCAACCGACTCGCATGCAAGACGCTCATCAAGGATCTCGGCAGCGGCGACATCACCGTGGAGGCCATCAAGGGCCTGCCACTGGAGAAGGATCTCGTCGTCGACATGGAGCCCTTCTTTGCCGCCTACCGGGCCGTCAAGCCCTTCCTCATCCCGGAGGGGCACGACCCGACGAAGGAGCGCCTGCAGTCGGTGGAAGACCGGGCCGTCTTCGACGACACCACCAAATGCATCCTGTGTGCCGCGTGCACGACTTCATGCCCTGTCTTCTGGACCGACGGTGAGTACTTCGGCCCCGCGGCGATCGTCGCGGCCCACCGCTTCATCTTCGACTCCCGCGACGCGGCCGCCGAGACGCGCTTGGAGATCCTCAACGAGAAGGAGGGTGTCTGGCGCTGCCGCACCACCTTCAACTGCACCGATGCCTGCCCCCGCGGCATCGAGGTCACCAAGGCGATCCAGCAGGTCAAGCGCGCACTCATCTTCCGCCGCGTCTGAGCCAGGCGCCACGCCGCGTTGATCAGGCATCCCGGCGCGCTCCGAAGTTAGTCTGGGCTCACCATGCGTCGCTCCCTCGCCTCGGCCCTCACCGCCTCCGTCGTGGGGGCGACCTTCTTCATCGGGGTGCCGAGCGCTTCAGCGGAGCCCATCGGCGGTCCACTGCTCGCAGGATCGGATGTGATCGTCGATCCCGGGCCCTCGGCCGATCCCCTCCCCGAGGTCCCTGTGAGCGCCTGGGTCCTCGCCGACCTCGAGAGCGGCGCAATCCTCGCCGCCAAGGCTCCACACACCCAGCGACCGCCCGCCTCCGTGATCAAGTCCTTGACGGCGCTCACCCTCACGCAGCGCATCGACCCGGACTTCGTCTACACGACGACGTACGACGACGTCGCCGTGGAGGGGAGCCGTGTCGGGCTGGTGGAGAATGCCACCTACACCGCGCGCGAGCTCTTCCTCTGCCTCATCATGCAGAGCGGCAACGACTGTGCCTCTGCTCTGGCGCAGGCCAATGGCGGACTCGAACTCACGGTCGCGCAACTCAACGAAGAGGCGCAGCGCCTCCAGGCCTACGACACGGTGGTCAAGAACCCGAGTGGGCTCCCCGCTGAGGGTCAGGTGAGTTCGGCATACGACCTCGCTCTCATCGCTCGCGAAGGCCTCACGCGCCCAGACTTCTACGAGTATGTGACGACACGCGTGGTGGAGGACTTCCCCGGGTACATGCCCGAGTCACCGGGCGATCCGCGGCCAACGATGCCCATCGCCACCCAGAATCCGCTCTTCATTCAGGGATACGAGGGCGCGATCGGAGTCAAGACCGGCTGGACGACAGAGGCCGGCCGCACCTTCGTCGGTGCTGCCGAGCGAGGCGGCACCAGCCTGGTGGTCACGTTGCTCAACATCGACGGCGAGATCTACCCATCGGCTGCCGCCCTCCTCGACTGGGGCTTTGCCAACATCGACGAGGTCACACCCGTCGGCTATCTCGTGGACCCCATCGACGTCACCGATGCCGGATCAGCCGCCGCCCTATCGCCCACGACTCCCGATGAGCCCGTGGCCGAGGCTGGCACCACGACCGTCGCCGCGGACCAGTCAGGCGCATCATCCGCGGCGTCGACGAATTGGGGCTGGGTGTGGACACTCGTGGGGGCCATGGCCGTCGGTATCCTGCTCATCGTCCTCGGGCTGCGCAGCCTCCGCGGTCCCGCGCCGCGCAGCGGTGGTCGCCGCGCCCGTGGTTCGACACACGATGAGCTCGAAAGCGAGCCTGACTACGCCCGCAACTGACTCGTCGCTTCAGCCCAGCAAGGGATACGTCGCGCGGGCCAGCCAGCCGTCCTCCGCGAGTTCGTAGAGACGCACAGCGTCCACAGTGAAGTCCGCCTGGAAATCCTCCAGGACGGTGCTCGCGTAGTCGAGGACCTCATCGGGCAGGTCGAAGGCCACCGTGACGTGCGGGTGATACGGAAAGCGGAGCTCGACGGCCCAGGGACCGCAGCGGATACGCCGCTCCAGGCCCTCGCAGCCGGAGATGCCCTCGGCCACGGTGAGGAAGACGACGGGGCTCACCGGACGGAAGGTCCCGGTACCGCGAAGCCGCATGCGGAAAGGGGCGCAACCCAGCAACGCACGCTCGAGATGCTGCTCGAGGGCGGGCATCTCCTCGGCATCCACCGACACGGGCGCCACGATGGTGACGTGAGCAGGGATGGTCTCCGCTTCGGGATCACCCCAGGCTTGTCGGGCCTCGCGGATGCGAGCGGCATAGGGCTCGGGCACGTCGATGACGACGCCGACGGTGATCATGGCGGCGGAATCGGCACGAAGCCCACGCGGTCATAGACGGCAGCGAGGGTCGGAGTGGCCGCAGCACGTGCGCGATCGGCACCGAGGCGGACTAGGCGGCCGAGCTCTGCGGGATCGGACATGAGTTGACTTACCTGGGCCTGGAATCCGGTGCAGAAGTCGACGACAACCTCCGCGACATCCTTCTTGAGGTCTCCGTAGCCACGGCCGTCGTAGGACGCAGCCACGTCTTCGACGGGACGGCCGTCGAATGCCGCCAGAAGAGTGAGGAGATTCGACACTCCGGGCTTCGTCTCGGGGTCGTAGCGAATATCTCGATCCGAGTCGGTGACTGCGGACATGAGCTTCTTGCGGGTGACCTTCGGGTCATCGAGGAGGAAGACGCAGCCGGCCGGTGAGGACTTGCTCATCTTTGCGGTGGGGTCGGTCAGGTCGAGCACCTTGGCGGTGTCCTTGACGATCAGAGGCTCGGGCACCACGAGCGTGGGTCCGTAGGTGGAGTTGAAACGCTGGGCGAGGTCTCGGGTGAGTTCGAGGTGCTGGCGCTGATCCTCGCCGACAGGCACCCCGGCGGCCTGGTAGATGAGGATGTCGGCGGCCTGGAGCACCGGATAGGTGAAGAGACCCACGGTGGCGCGCTCCGCGCCCTCGCGCTGCGACTTGTCCTTGAACTGCGTCATGCGTGACGCTTCGCCGAAGCCCGTGATGCACTCAAGGATCCAGGCAAGCTGCGCGTGCTCGGGGACGTGGCTTTGGATGAATACCGTCGAGCGGGTCGGGTCGAGCCCGACAGCGAGCAACTGGGCGAAGGACAGCAGTGTGCGCTGGCGCAGCACCGCAGGGTCGTGCTCCACGGTGATGGCGTGCTGGTCGACCACGCAGTAGAAGGCGTCGTGGGTCTCCTGCAGGGTCACCCAGTGACGCAGGGCGCCCAGGTAGTTGCCGACCTGGAAGGAGTCGGCGGTCGGCTGGATGCCGGAGAGGACGCGCGGGGGGACGTGGACGGGGATCTCCGGCATGGCGTCATTCTGGCAGCGGCACGTCCGTGCCCGCCGACTCGGTCTCAAGGGCCCGGACGCTGAGCCTGGCGACCCGCCGTCCATCGAGCTCCGTGACGGTGAGGACGTGGCCATCCACCTCAACGGTGGCACCGACGGTGGGCAGCTCGCCGAGTTGGGAGACCACGAAGCCCGCCACCGTCTCATAGGGGCCATCGGGCAACTCGACACCGGTCTCGTCGGTGAAGTCCTCGAGGTTGAGCAGGCCGTCGACGTCCGTGCGGGGACCGGAGGCCTCGGTGTCGTACTCGTCGCGAATGTCGCCGACGAGCTCCTCCACGAGGTCCTCGAGGGTGACGATGCCGGCGGTCCCGCCGTACTCGTCGACCACGATGGCGAGGTGCTGGCGCAGACGGCGCATCTCGGTGAGAGCGGGGATCACCTGCTTGGTGCCGGGGAAGAACGCCGTCTCGCGCGCGAGGTCGCCCACCCGGCGCGTGGAGCGATCCGCATCGGGGGCAAGGAGATCCCGAATGTGCACCACGCCCACGACATCGTCGGCCGACCCTCGGATGACGGGGTAGCGCGAGTGAGGGGCATCGGTCACCTCGGTGATCGCCTCGCCCACGGGCGTGGAAGCGTCGAGGAAGGCCACCTCGGTGCGGGGCAACATGACCTCGCGCAGCTCGCGATCCCCCGCATCGAAGACATCATCGATGAGAGCGCGCTCCTCCGCGGTCAGCTCCTCTGTGGCGGCCACGATGTCGCGCAACTCCTCGCCCGTGATCTGTTCCTTGCCTGAGTGAGGGTTGCCGCCGAGGAGGCGCACGAGGGCATTGGTGGAGATCGATAGGAGCCAGATGAAGGGCCGTGTGACGCGCGCGAGCAACTCAACCGGCCCCGCAAGGATCAGGGCGGTCGACTCAGCACGCTGCAGGGCGATCCTCTTGGGGACGAGCTCGCCGATCACGAGCGAGATGTAGGCGATGATGATGGTCACGCCGATGAAGGACAGGGCCGAGGCCCATCCTTCGGAGAGACCCCACGACTCGAGCAGAGGCGCCACGGCGGGTGCAATCTGGGAGGCGCCGAAGCCCGCCGAGATGAAGCCCGCCAGAGTGACACCCACCTGCACGGCTGCAAGGAAGCGATTGGGGTTGCGGACGAGTGCCGCGAGGGTGCGCCCCCTGCGACCACGCTGCGAGAGTCGCTCCACCTGGCTCTCGCGCAGGGATACGAGGGCGATCTCAGCCGCGGCGAAGAAACTCCCCAGGAGGATGAAGAAGAGGACCAACACGACGTTGACCCATAAGCCACTCACCCTCGAGAGGATACGGGATTCAGTGGTGCCCGGGGCCTAGAGCACCCCGCCATGCTCTCCGAGCACCTCACGCATCCGCAGTTTCGCCATGTCCGAGTACCGACGCAGAGCAGCCACGGTGGCGCTTACATCCCGCCGACGCAGCCCATCCACGATGTCCTCGTGCACGGAGACGAAGTCAGCGGACGTCTTGCTTGTCGCTCCGAAGCTCCTGCGCATCACCGATCTTAGGCCAAGGCTGTCAAACGCAGCCTCCAATGCGGGATTGCCCGCCAACCGGACGAGTCCGAGATGGAAGGAATAGTTCGCATCGAGGTATGCGTCGAAGTTGACGAACTCGTCGTGCGTGATGAGGGCGGCCATGTCAGAGACGTGGTCCGCCAACTCCTCAATGCGATAGTCGACGAGGTCAGGGAGGACCCTCTCGATGACTCCAGCCTGGATCATCGACCGAGCATCGAAAGCGTAGTCCGAGGTCCGAGAATCTAGGGCAACGACGACGTACCCGCGCTCAGGATCCCGACGAAGCAACCCATCCTCGGTCAGGCGGGTCAATGCATAGAAGGCAGAGGCTTCATCCACGGCGAGAGCGTCCGCAAGGTCCGTGACGTCCACGATGCTGTTGGCCGCATATTCCCTCTCGACGACCAGTGAACGCACCCGTTGGTAAACGTCATCGTTCACGGCGAACTGGAAGCGGCCGAACTTCCCACGGAAGTACGCCAGGGGCTCCCCCCGCGCTGCCGCCCGGGCGCGGAGGACCCTGCCCAGGAAGATGGAATGCGTCCCTCCGACGACCTCCTCAACGACCTCGCACTCCAGATGTGCCAGGGCATCCTCGAGGAGTGGCATGCCGTGCAATCCCTCCACGGTGGGAACACCCCTGAACTTATCTTCGCTCGGGGTCGCGAACCGATGCGCCAGGGCGGCACCCTGTTCGCTGAGCACGTTGATGGAGAAGCAACCGGCTGCCGACACGGACGCCGCCATGGGTGCGGCTCGGTTGATGCACACGAGCATCATTGGAGGGTCCATCGACAAGGAGGTCACAGAGCTCGCGGTCATTCCCGACCGGGCTCCATCCAGCGCTGTGGTGATGACGGAGACCCCGCTGGTGAGGTGACCCACCACATGCCGGAAGACCGCGGGGTCAGCGACAGCGGGCGCATCTGCCTGGCCGTGTTCAGTCACCTACCAGACCCTAGGCAGAGGGCGGCGCCGTGCGCCTCACGGAATCCGTGATCGGCGCATGCCCAAATTCACGCTCGCCGCGACTGTCCTGGAGGTGCCGCGCTGACAGACTCGCCCGACATCCACAGTCCCGACACCTGGGAGGCACCACATGCGTCTTGGCTACTTCTCCATGCCCATGCATCCACTGGGCCGGGACTGGTCGGAGACACTCCAGGAGGATCGAGCAGCGGTCATCCTGGCCGACAGGCTGGGCTTCCATGATGCCTTCATCGGCGAGCACCTCACCGATCGCCACGAGAACATCACCAACAGCTTGCTCTTCCTGGCAACCCTGATCTCCGAGACGCAGACCATCCGTCTGGCGACCGGGACGACGAACCTCTCCCAGCAGCACCCCGTACTCGTCGCGGCCAATAGCGCGATGTTCGATCATCTGAGTGGAGGCCGCTTCATCCTCGGGATCAGCCCGGGTGCCCTGCCCTCTGACTTCGAAGCCCTCCAGGGAGACTTTGCCGGTCGCATGGGGATGTTCGCTGAGGCAATTGACGCCATCCTGGCCATCTGGGAGGGCGTGCCTCCGTACGACTTCTCGGTCGAGGGCAACCGCTTCCAGGTGTCCACCCGCAATACGATCGATCTGGACCTGGGAGTGGGCGTGCTCCCCCGCCCTCTCCAGCAACCGCGCCCCGAGATCGTGGGGACGGTTGTTGCTCCCTTCTCCCGGGGCGTGGTCGCCATGGGAGCTCGGGACTTCCACCCCCTTTCCGCCAACTTCCTCCTGCCACAGTGGGTGGCAACGCACTGGCCCAACTATGTCGAGGGGAAGGAGTCGGTGGGCGCCGTCGCCAGCCCAGCGGACTGGAGGGTCGCACGCACGATCTTCGTTGCCGACGAGCAGCGAACCGCGCAGCAGTACGGGCTGTTCGATGACAACAGTCCTTATCGCTTCTACTACGCCCAGATGCTCAAGAAGATGCGCAAGATCGGTCGCCTCGAGCTCTTCAAGACCCATCGCGATCAACCGGACGACGAGATCACGCTTGACTACGTGATGGATCGCCTCGTGATCGCGGGTGAGCCTAGCTCGGTCGTGGAGCAGATTCTTGCGCTGCGCGAGGAGGTGGGGGACTTCGGCGAGATCGTGTACGCCGGCCTCGACTGGGCGGATCCGAATCTCGCTCGACGCTCGATGGAACTGATGGCTCAGGAGGTCATGCCCCGCGTGAACGCCCTCATCGGCGAGCCCGTGCCGGTCGGGTCGACGAACTGATGCCTACGACCGAACTCATCTCGGCTCCCGACGAGGCGGCTTGGACCCAGGAACAGCGAGATGCCTTCCTGGAGATAGCCGCAGGACCACGCGGCGCGCTCATTGGGCCGTTCGCGCCCCTGCTTCATAGTCCCGGCCTCCTCGGACCCCTCCAGCGGACAGGGGAGTACATCCGGTGGCACAGCCACATCCCCGAGCGGTTCCGGGAGATGGTGATCCTCATGGTTGCCCGGCACTGGGACCAGGGATTCGAGTGGTCCTACCACCATCCCATCGCGCGCACGTGCGGACTCTCGGACAAGACCATCGACGCCATCGCGGCAGGGCGTCGGCCCGAGGACCTGGACGAGGTCGGCCAGAGCGTATGGAGTCTCACCCGCGAGGTGCTCGATGGCGGGACCGCGTCGGAACCCACGGTGAGGGCTGCCCTCGACATCGTCGGTGAACAGGACGTGATCGAGTACGTCGCCACCATGGGCTACTACTCAACCCTGGCCTTCGTCATGAACGTGGCAAGGACCTCGGTCCCGGACGGCCCGGCGCTCCCCTCGCGTGCGGATGGCCGATGATTACACCGCTTGCCCCCGCCGCTATTCGTGACCTGGGCGAGGGGCCCCCCGTGGTGCTGGTCCATCCCCTGGGCGCGAATGAGGCCTACTGGGGCCGCCTGGAGACACTCCTTGCGGGGCGGCGGCTCATCTCCTACTGCCTCCCCGGCCATGGTGGGCGGGCCACGGCATCGAGCTATCGCATCGAGGATCTTGCCGCCGATCTGGCTCGTGTCCTCGATGTCCTCGACGTCGCGCGTGCCTCCATCGTCGGTGTCTCCATAGGTGGCCTCGTCGGTCAGGCATTCGCGACTGCCTACCCCGAGCGAATCGAGTCGCTCGTGCTCGTGGATTGCGTCGCCGTCTACCCGCCCGACTTCGCGGCGGGCCTGACGGCACGGGCTCAGACGGCACGGGAGCAGGGGTTGCAGGTGTTGGTACGACCCACACTCGACCTTTGGTTCACGGCGGAAGCCGCGCAACACGACAGCGAACTCATCTCCCTCGTGCAGGGGATGCTGACGTCAGCCGACCCGGAGGGCTATGCCCAGGCGTGCGAGGCACTGGTAGCCGCAGACCTGACCGGTGGGGCACCCGCCATCAAGGCCGACACGACGGTCCTGTGCGGCGAGAACGAGATCCCCGCCTTCGTGTCCGGGGCGCACTGGCTTCACGCCAATATCCCCGGCGCCCGGCTTGAGTGGATTCCCGGAGGCAGACACGCGGCGTCCCTGGAGTGCGCCTCGGATTTCGCAACCATCCTCGATCGAGTACTCCCACGATGACCGCTGCGGAGCAGACATCGATCGGGATCTTCGGCCTCGGTGCTATGGGCTCGGCCATGGCGGGGCACCTCCTTGACTCGGGTGTCCACGTGCTCGGATCCGACCCGGATGCCGGACGGCAAGAGGCAGCGGTGGAGATGGGCGTGCAGCTCGCGACACCCGATGTCATCGCCTCCCGATGCGATGTGATCCTCACATCCCTGCCCAGCTACTCCGTCGCGTTGGAGGTCTTGGGGGGCTCATCGCCACTCGGCCGAAGTCTTCGCTCCGGCACTATCATCATCGAGACCAGCACGCTGTCGCCTGATGAGAAGGAATCGCTCCGGAAGCAGGTGGCGCAGGCGCACGGTGTGCTGCTCGACTGCCCCATGAGCGGGACGGCCCATCAGGCCCGAGAGGGTGACCTCGTTGCCTACCTCAGCGGAGATGACGACGCGGCGAAGTCGCGGAGCCTGCCTATCCTCATGTCTTTCTGCCGGTCCGTGCGCGATCTCGGGGAGTTCGGGACCGGCACCAAGACCAAGCTCGTAGCCAATCATCTGGTGGCCGCCCACAACGTCGCGGCGGCCGAAGCGCTCGGCCTGGCGCAGGCAGCCGGCCTCGATCTCCCGTCCACCCTGGCCGCCATCGCCGACGGCGCGGGATCGTCTCGCATGCTGCACGTGCGAGGACCGCTCATGATCGAGGAGGACTACGTGCCCGCGGGCATGAGGGTCGACCTCTTTCTCAAGGACCTCACGCTCATTGCCGATTTCGCTGCCCGCCTCGGCGTTCCCAGCCCGATCTTCGATGTCACCGTTGACGTCTACCGCGAGGCCGAGCGCCAAGGGCGGGGGTCGGAGGACACAGCCTGCGCCTTCAGCGTGCTCATGTCTCGGCGGAATGAGCGGCCGCAAGAAGTCGACGGAGCCTGAGAGCCACCTCCACCTCGGTGCGCCTGGCACGAAGGCTGCCGCCCACGAGCGTCTCAGCTCGCGCAAGGCGATTGCGCACGGTCTGCTCGTGCACCCCCAGATCTTCAGCCGCAGCAACATGACTGCCGTGCCGCATCCAGGTGTCAACAGTTTCGCACAATCGGGCCGCCTCCGGTGTCGCGGCCGCCAGGGATCCCAACGTCCTGTTGACGAAATCCTCGGCGAGGCGCGCATCACGCAGCAAGAGCAGGTCGAGCATCACATCGGAGTAGCGAACCGCTGACGCCCCGAGGAGCCCGGGATGCGATGCCACCAGGGCAGCCACCTGATCCGCCTCGGCCAGGCTCGTGCCTATGCCCTCCAGACCCGCGTGCCCGCTGCTCACCATGCCCTCCAACCCGAGGTCGTCGAGGGTGTCGCGCACGCGAGCGATAGCCGCGTCGTCCCAGGGACGAGTGCTTCCCAGCCAGACGACCGTCGAGGTGAGACTTCGCGAGAAGTGCAGACCTTCGCGGGCAAGGCCGCGTGAACGCGCCTCGCGCAGGACGCGCTCGCCCACCTCGGCCGTCGAGCCTGGAAGGACGACGGCCACGTGCTGCAGACGCGGGTCGTATTCCAGCAGGGCGAGTTCCGCAGCGGGCAGCGGGTCAGCGCCTTCGCGCAGGATCTCTCTGAGGAGTTGCTGACGCAAGCGCGCCCTTGATTGGCTCAGCGTCGACTCAACGCGCGTGTAGCTCTCGGCGGCACGCGAGGTGACGAAATCGTGGTACGTGTAGATCGCCCGCGTGAGGAAGCGGACTGCTCCGGCCCGCTCATCTGCCGGTATGCCGACCTCACGACCTTGAGTGTCCACCCACGCGGTCATCTCGTCCCAGATGGTCAGGAAGCTCACGCGGTAGGAGCGTTGCAGGTCCGGCTGCGGGACACGAAGCTGGGCCTGCAGGCTGGCGAACGACAGAGGCTGCTCGAGCGTGAGCCGCGAGAGATCGGTCCTTCCGCAGATCAGTTGAGTGAGCGCCTCAAGATTCTCCGCCACGCTCATGCTGAGGAACTGCGCGAAGGCATCATCGGCGACATCGGGCTCGAACACCTCGAGGCACCGCGCCACGATGATGTCCCTCAGTCGTTCGCGATCCATGACCTCACAAGCAAGCAGGGCCCAGGCATCGAGGGCCTCGGGCATCCCTTCGAGTCGAGCGAAGGGCTCGCCGCTTTCAGCGGGGGATCGCGACTGTCGTGCCACTCAGCGCCGCCTCCGTGATAGCGGAGAAGGTCGTCACGTTTGCGAGGATCTCCTCCGGGGAAACAGGGTAGGAGGCACCTCCGCTGGCCGCGATGCCCCACGATTCGAGGTTGTCGCGCACGGCACGAGCCGTGGGGACAAAGGTGACCGACGGCTCGTCGTCTCCTCGCCACCGCGCCATGACATCCCAACCCGTCGGAGCTTCGGGATGAGTGCGATCGCGGATGTCCACCCAACCGTGCGTGCCGTATAGGCACAGTCGCATGGCAAAGGGTGTCGAGAGGATGGCCGATATCAGCGCCGAGCCACCGCCCGCAAAGCCGATTCCGACGGCCAAGGCCGCACCATTGGCGAGGAGGGCCACATCCGAGTTGAGGTTTGCCCACACTTCCCTGGGCCAACCGAAGATCGCGATGGAGAGGTCCATGAGATGGATGCCCGTCGCAGAGAGCGGGCCGACAGGTGCGTCGACGGGAGACAGCCGCCAGTTGTCAGGCGGCAGGCTCAGGAACTTGTCATGACTGAATGTCGCCTCGAGCACGAGGGGAGTACCGAGCCGTCCCGAGGCCACCGCATCACGCACGTCCTTGATAGGCGGCTCGAACCGACGTTCATGCCCGATCCCCACCACCCGGCCGTAGCGCTGAGCCATCTCGAGGACCCTCTGGGCGCTGGCCGTATCCGTGGTGAAGGGCTTCTCGGAGAAGACATGATGCCCGGCGGACAGGGCCGCCTCGATCTGCGCGGCGTGCTCCCGGTGAGGCGAGGTGATGATGACGCCCCCGAAGCCACCGTCTACGAGAGCCTCATCCAGGGTGGCATAGACGGATATGCCGCGGGCAGCTGCCCACGCCCGGGCGTCAGCGGAGGGATCGACGGCGGTGACCACCGCGATGACCTCGCTGTCGGCCAGCTCCTCGATGACGCGACGGCCCCACCAGCCCAGTCCCACGACGGCGCAGTTCAGGGGCATCCGGACTCCTCGGGGGTCGTCGCGCTCATCCTTGGGCAATCATCATGGGGCAATCATCCCCGCCGAGAGATCGATGTCAGCCGCGCAGAGGCCCGGCATCTGGAGCATAGCGATGATGGCTTGACCCACTTCCTCTTCCTCGACCAGCCGCTCCAAGGCGGCCCTGCTCACGAAGGCACGCTCGGCGTCATGCGGCGTGGCGCCCGTCGCTTCTGCCTCCATGCGGAAGTTGCGTTCCATCCGTGGTCCTCGGACGGGCCCGGGGCTCAGGCTGTTGACGATGATGCCCGCGGGACCTAGCTCCGCCGCCAGGGTTCGAGTAAGGCCGATGAGGGCCATCTTGCTCGCTGCATAGGGCGTGCGCCTCACCAAGGGCCGCTTGCCCGTGACCGAAGCCACGTTGATGACCTGACCGAAGCCGGCGCTCAGCATGGCGGGGAGCGTCTGGCGCAGGACGAGGAAGGGCCCGCGCACATTGATCGCGAAGACCTCATCCCAGTCGGCGACGCTCACGTCGACGATGGAGGCAACCGGCCCAGGCACCCCTGCATTGTTGATGACGATCGATGCTGCGAGGGCGCCACTGCCGAGACCCGAAGCAGCAAGCGATGACTCGTCGGAGACATCCGCTGCGCAGGGGATGGCGCGTCCTGGCCCCGGCGCAGTCGCACACGTCTCCTCGAGGGGTGCCAGGCGTCGCCCCACCGCGATGACATCAGCACCCGCAGCCGTGAGCGCGTGGCTGATCGCTCGACCAAGGCCGTTGCCGGCGCCGGTGACGATGGCTCGGCGCCCAGCGATCGGAGGCAGCGCGTGCGGGGACATCAGGGCGACCATGCATCCGACGAGGCAAGCCAGTCGGGGACACCGCCATCGAGCTTCATCGCTCGGATATCACCCGACCGCGCATGACCCTCGAAGGTCTCCACTCGCGATGCTCGGCCGCACCGGAGCCCGAGCTCAGCACTGCTCGAGAGATTCATCACCTCCTGGAACGTGACGGTCCTGAGGAACTTGCCGACCCACAGCCCACCCGTGTGCCGCGCAGCACCGCGTGTCGGCAGGACATGGTTGGTGCCGATGACTTTGTCACCGTACGAGACGCAGGTCCCCTCGCCCAGAAACAGCGCCCCGTAATGGCGCATGTGCTCAAGTGCGTCCCGGGGGCTCTCCGTGAGGATCTCGACGTGCTCGCTGGCGAATGAATTGGCCACCGAGTACGCCTCTGCCATGGTCGACACCACAATCACCTGGCCGTGGTGCCGCCAGGCGGGCTCGGCGTAATCGCGGGTCGGCATCGTCGGAAGGAGAGCATCGATGAGGATCAGGACCTCCTCCGCGAGGGACCGCGACGTCGTCACAAGGACGGCTGGCGAATCCGGACCGTGCTCCGCCTGAGACAGGAGGTCGACGGCGACGGTGAGCGGGTCGGCTTGACCGTCCGCGACGACGAGGATCTCCGTGGGTCCCGCCACCAGGTCAATGCCGACCGTGCCTGCGAGTTGCCGCTTGGCTTCGGCAACGTAGGCGTTGCCTGGGCCCGCCAGGAGGTCCACCGGGTCAATGGTCTGGGTGCCGATTGCGAGGGCGGCGATGGCCTGGACACCACCCATGACGAAGATCTCGTCCGCGCCCGCCATGTGCATGGCGGCGATCGTCACCTCGGGGATCCGACCCTGGATCGGCGGCGTGCAGGCCGCCACGCGTTCGACCCCCGCCGCCTTCGCCGTCACGATGGTCATGTGCGCTGAGGCAACGAGCGGGTACCGCCCGCCGGGAACGTATGCGCCGCTCGCCTCCACGGGGATATGTCGATGCCCCAGGAACACGCCAGGCATGGTTTCGACCTCGAGGTCCAACAGGCAGGCTCGCTGCTGCATGGCGAACTCGCGAACGCGGTCCTGCACCCAGGCGATGTCGTCGAGCACCTCTTGGGGCACCCGATCGATTTGCTCGTCGATGTCCGCTGAGGAGAGGCGGAATGAATCAGGATCCCAGTTGTCGAATCGGGCGGAGTACTCCCTGACCGCATGGTCTCCCCGCTCTCGTACGTCGGAGATGATGGCCGCGACCGTCTCGCTGACAAGCAGGTCCTGGCCTGCAAGACCCTCGCTTGCGATGGCGTTCTTGAGGTACTCCATGCGTGGTTTACGCTCCGTCCAGGGCAAGAGGCTCGTTGGCAGACGCCTTGAGCTCGACTGTGGTGAAGACAAGCAGCGTGTCACCGACGTTCGCGAGATCGTGCAGCATCGACTCTCCCGGCCCGTAGGAGAAGAACATGGTGTCGCCGCTGCGGTAGCGGACGCGCTCGATGCGCCCCTCCCCCGTGTGCTGGAGACTCGTGCCCTCGGTGACGGCCACCCAGAAGTAGTCCAGCACGTGCCGGTGGGCGCCGTAGCGCTCACCGGGCTCAAGTCTGATTTCCCAGATCCGGACCCGGTCGTTCTCGAGGAGCAGTCGCCCCCCGACGCGACCGTTCGAGGACTGGTCGGCGAACTCCTTGCGGATCTCGTCCGACCAGTCCTCGAAGGACGTCGAGAGGACCTCGCGCTCAGGCTGGCTTCCCTGCAACATGACCGGACTACTTGTGTGCGATGACCGGAAGGAGCAGGAAGGAAGCCCGGCTCGGGTCGGTGTAGAGATTGACCCGTCCGCCGTAGACGTCCTCCGGGCGATCGGTCGCATCGTCGTGCAGGAACGGACCGCAGCCCTTCAGGTCGTTCTTGAAATTGGATAGACGTGCCGGCTTGGCCTGCGGGTACTCGTAATCCTTGCCACGAATGCTCAGAGCGATCCGTGATCCTGCGGGGATGACCAGGCAGGTCGGCAGGATTTCCACATCGAGCTCGTAGATCTCGCCCGGCGTCAGTGGCTGGAGTTCGTCATGCGTGTGATACGGGCGATACGGCTCGCTCAATGCGGGGTCGAGCTTGCGATGACTCCCTCGAAGCCATCCTTGCCCGATCGGCGTGTACGGGTCGATAGCTCCCTGGAAGACGACCTCATTGCCGGCTGGATCGAAGACCCGGAGGACAGCGAAGATGTCGACGTCGCTCGTGGACGATGAGACGAAGAGTTTCAGGGCGCTCGGGCCAGTGATCTCCACGTCTTCGGGCAGAGGCTCGGTGAAGAACGTCACCCCGTCCCCGAGGGCGTCATAGGCCACGCTCTGCTCAGACGAAGGTGGGGTGGAGTCGAGCGCAAGTGTCCCCGGACTCAGATAGAGCTGTGTCCACGAGGTGTCCTTGAGCGGCCACTCCTGCTCCTCCCGCAGCGTGAAGGTCCCGTCGATGTGACGCACGTTGAGGAGCACCGGGGGCTGCTTCTCCCAGCCGGTGTTCTCGCCCTTGAGGAAATGGCCGAAGAACTTCTTCTGCAGATCCACGCCGTAGTCGGTGTAGAAGTGGGTCCAATGCTCGATGCCATGCATCTCGAGCCACTTCTGCTCGGACCCGGAACGGACGTAGCCCTCGACGTTGCCGCGGAGGTGAAGCCCCTGCCCACCCCAGTTGCCAGCACTGAATAGCGGCACCGTGATGCGGTCGAAGGCTCCCGAGCGCGCACGGTGGTAGTCGTCATCGACCGGGTGCGCCAGGATATCTTCGCCGAAGCTCGACCGATTCCGCGCGAGCTCGTCCTCGGTAAGGGTGTCGTCGCCGCAGACGTTGACTCCCGTATTGGGATTCTTGGGGCCATTGTCGCCGAGGCCGTACTGCACGGTCTTGACCTGCATGTCGTACCAATTAGCCCAGAAGGTCGACACGATGCCGCCATGATGGGTCGCATCGCGGTACCAGTCCGAGGCTCCTTCCCACACGCACATGGCGGCGAGATGGGGCGGGTTGAGCGAGGCTACCTGCCACTGGTTCATGCCGTAGTAGGAGATGCCATTGATTCCCACCTTGCCGTTGCTCCACGGCTGGACTCCGGCCCACTCGATGCACTCGTAGAAGTCCTGCGTCTCGTCCGGCGAGAAGTGGTCGATGAAGCCGGGGCTGCGCCCCGCTCCGCGGGAGTCCACACGGACGACGACGTAGCCATCCGGCACCCACTTCTCCGGGTCCACAACCTCCCAGTTCTGGTACTTATTCGTTGAGCCAGCGGCGACATCGGGATGCTCCTCGACCATCCGATTCCATGCCGATGGGTACCCCTCCTGGAAGGGAAGGCCCTTGGCATACGGACCGTACGTGAGGATGACCGGGTACTGCCCGTCGTCGAGGGGGCGGTAAACGTCGGCCATGAGCACGAGGCCGTCGCGCACCTCTATGGGCACATCCCAGTCGATTCGCATTCCGTCCTGGACGACCGACGAAGCTTCGCTTTCCCCATTGCTGTGGGACATGTGACTCTCCTGTAAATGAAAGCTGACTGTGGGCAACCTGCGGGTGGATCGTCCGGGTCCTGCCGGCACGGCAGGACCCGGACGCCGGGAGTTGCTACGGCACGTAGGAGATCGCGTCTCCGACGAAGTGGCATCCACGCGAGATCATGGGAGAACCATTGACCCGATGCATGGAGATGGCCGGGGGATCCACCGGGAAGCGATCAGCGATCGCACGCGCACCCGATGACATCACGGACCACTCGTCCATGAAGACCTTCATCCGGCACAGGTTCGCCAGGGATGTCCCCGCAGCCTCCGAGATCGCGGCGATGTTGTCCAGGATTCCGCTCATCTGCGCGTAGCCCTGGTCCACGTAGCGCCCGAAGCCCTGCGGTGGGGTGGTCGTGACGATCCCCGAAGAGTTGACGGACCTGAGGGTGCTGAAGAAGAGGAGGTTACCCACCTTGACCGCCTGCGGCTCATGGCCGAAGGGTGTCGCCGCCTTATCGGTATGGATGATCTCCGGCGTGAGCTTCGAGTCATTCGTGAGCAGGTCCATCGTCACCTCGAAGCGCCATCCCTTGCCGCCCAGACCCGAGTACGGCACGACCGTGCGTGCGGGCGGGTTGTTGGGGAACCACTTCTTCCACACGGCATCCATTGATGAAAAGTCGGCGGGGTGGCCGATGTAGACCGTCGCGTTGACGCATCGGTCAATCGACGTACCTGATGCCTCTGCGATCTCAGCCTGCTTCTGCAGGGTCAGATCCACCTGCATTGCCATCTCATCGCCGTACCAGAGGTACTCATTGGGGCGGGTACGAGGATCGGTCGCCCTGGGCTCGCCCATGTGGCGCTCGCTCATCCAGTCGCCCATCCAGTCCGTGGGCACCTCTCCCGCCAGCGACACCCAGTCACCGAAGCGAATCGCGGGCGAGTAGCCGGCCAAAGGAGACGCCACACCGGCGGGGACCTCGATGCGATCCTTCGTCACACCCGGGGCGCCGATGAGGTCAACCTGCAGGTCGACGCCCTCGATCGGGAGGTCGGTGACGCCGAAGCCCACCGACGGAGGACGCGCCTCATCGATGTACTCGTTACGCGTCTCGAGATAAGGGGAAATCGAGATGCCCTTGGCCCAGGTGTCACGGGTAGTGTCGAAGTCCTCCTGGGTCGGGTGCGGAGCACGGAAGAACTGCTCGATCCTGATGGTGTCCGAGCGCAAATCCGCACCTGCCGCAGCGAAGACCTTCTGCAGTCGCTGCATGACAGCATGAGACTGCTGACGCAAACGGGCATTATCGTACGCATCGGGCCGGTGCAGGGCATCCGGATCCGTGTAGCCCACCTCGTCGACGGCATCCTTGTAGTCCGTCGCCATCGCGCCGGAGCAGAAGAGCCAGCCTCCCGCGAGGATGGCGGGGCTGAAGTACCGCGGTGCGAAGTCCGGCACCGGGAGGTCAGGACCAGTGATGGCCTTCCTTCCAGGGCTCGGCTGGGAGTTCCCTGACATGTTTCTCTCCTCTACTCGTTGATCACTCGGACAGACTCGCGGTGTTCTAGTCGTTGGGACCGGGTAAGCCGAAGTCGAACGCAGGGTCCCCGGGCACCCAACTGTTCTCGAATTGCGAACGGGCTCCCATCTCGCGCACTCTCTTCACCAGGTTGCGTCCGATCGCCAGCTGGGTCGGCTCCCAGTTGGCGAGGGCCGCATCGACGTCGAAATCAGCCTTGACCAGGTGCGCGGACAGGGCGATGGCGTCCGCGACCGCCTTGGCAGCCCCGGCAGCCGCGTGCGGCCGCGATGCGAAGGCGGCATCGCCGAGGATGACAGCGCGACCATGCACCATCCGGTCGACGAGGATGTCCCGGAGAATCTGGATGAAAGGCTCCTTGGTCTTCAGCACGGCTTCCGCGATGACCGGTGGCAGAAGCTCGCTGGCATCGCGCCTGAGTTCGTCGATGAAGTGATCCTGCACATCACCGGCCTGGACGGACAATTTGCAGACTCTGCCGCGCTTGTCCGTGACCAGCGCCTCTAGCTCGGAGCCTTCGGGGACATTGCGGTACCACACGTAATTGATAAGTCGCTGGCCGACTTCCAACTGTCCCTCGGGCCCGGGAATGGGGTAGATGACGATGTGCGTGTTGTCGCCCACGTAGTAACTCATCGAGTCGGAGAGATATTCAATCGCCGCAGGGCTCAGGTCGCCTTCCGGCACCGTGCCGCGCCAACCGACGTACCCGGCGTACCTTGGGAGGACATTCGGACAGTACTGAGCCCTGCCCGTAGAGCGGACCCCATCCGCGAAGACGACGAGGTCGGCGGTGACGTCCCCTCCGGATTCGAAGACCAAAGTTGCGGAGCGAGGCTCCTGGTCCACACGGAGGACCTGCCTGCCACGGTGGTAATGGTCGTGCCCGAAGACCTGGAAGAGCCTCGAATAGATCGTCGACCAGGAGGTGTTGAGCCACACCATGGGGCGATTGATCAGGACATTGCCGTCTATATCGAAGTACCTGAGGTAGTCGGTGCGGGCACTCATCGTGGCGATGTCGATCCCGAGTGCATCCTGGTACCAGGAGATCATGTTGTCCTGAAGGACGATGCCCCCGCCCTTGCTTGTCATCGCTCCTGTCGAGCGCTCGTAGACATCGACGTCGCAACCGATGCTGCGCAGTTGGATCGCTGCCGTGAGTCCACCGACAGAGCCTCCGATGACCGCTGCCTTGAGGGGTTGGTCAGTCATTGAGGATGGCCACCGCCCGGGTAGGTCCTCCGTGGGCTCCACGCAGCTTGAGGGGGAATCCGACGAAGGTGAAGCGACGTCCGGCTACGAGATCGAGATTCGCGAGATTCTCATAGTGGGTGATGTCGGAATGCCGACACATCATGTGGCAGGGGTAGGTCTTGCTGATGGGATTGTCCGGAGTGGGACTGTCTACTCCGAAGGTCTTTATTCCCCGATCCCGAATCCACTCCGCTCCCGAGAGCCCGAGGCCAGGGAACTCTGACAGGTACTCCCGCTGACCGGCATAACGGTTCCATGTCCCCGTGTGGATGAGGAGGATGTCCCCCGGTGCAGCGACGAGACCGGAAGCAGCCTCAGCCTGCAATAGGTCCTCGTCCGTGATGTCCGTGTGGGGTGGCACATGGGACAGGTCCAGGCACAGTGCGGGGCCGTAAAACAGGTCCAGGGACATCTGGTCGATCGTCTGCGCCGCCGGATCTGGATTCAGGTGCGAGAAGGAGTCCACGTGGGTCGGGCCATTGTCATTGAACATCACCCCCTTCGTTTGGAAGGAGAAGCCCCCCTCAAATCGTAGGGACGTCTCCTCGTGCGACGCATGGTCGAAGAGGACTGTCTTCGAGTGGCCGGGGTAGACCATCATTCCCTCGTAGATCTCCTGGGAGAGGTCTATCAATCGCATGGTTCGACCTTTCGAACATCGGATTCGGGTGGCATGAGTCGTGATGGATGACATTGGAGCGAGAGGTCCATGGGGCGCCGGCGGGGGCCGGCGCCCCATGGGAGCAACTAGCCGAGTGTCGTGGGGTCAACCTCGTCGCCTGATCCGGTGACGCCCAGGATGTCGAGACCCGGGACCTTCAGCGTCCCAGCTGCGATCTCTTCCTCGAGTGCCTTGGCCTCGGCCAAGGTCTCAGCGCCCATGACGCTCTCGAGTTCGGGATTGAGCGCCAGGCTCAGGCCATCACCGAAGGTCAGTGTCTTCGAGTCGGCCGTCCACGTGCCCGTGGATGCCTGCTCGACGAAGCTCGCGCAGATCTCGCCTAGGCCGTACAGGACGCTCAGGAGCACAACCTTGGGTGCCTGGCTCGTCTTGTCGAGGTACTGGGCCATGACGTAGTGATCCGGCGTCGCGCCCATCACCGCGAAGATCCCCTGGGTGGCCTGATCAGTCGCGGAGAAGATGATATCCGCCCCGTCAGCCTTCATCGCCTCAGCAGCAGCACCAGCGATAGAGGAGTCGGTCCACGTGTTGATGTAGTTGCGCAGCACCTTCACGTCAGGATTCGCGTATCGCGCCCCTAGGATCCAACCCTCCATCTCGGATGTCAGTGCAGGGAACTCGAATCCACCGATGGTCCCGATGGTGTTGGTCTTCGTCGTCTTGCCCGCGATATAGCCGGCGACGAAGGTGCCCTCCCAGAGGACAGGCAAACGCGCCTGCTCATTCGTTGTCGGAGCGTCCATGAGGCCGATCTGACCCCACTTGGTATCGGGGTACTTCGCAGAGAGGCGATTAGTCACGTCGATCATTGATGCATTGGCGTTGATCACGAGGTCGTAGCCCTCAGTGCCATACGCATTTCCGACCTGTTCGTAATCGGCTGCCTCGTTGAGATCCTCAGAGATCGTCAACTCCCCGCCAATAGCCTCAACTGCAGCCCTTGTTCCTTCGGACACGGCCTGTCCCCAGGAGCCGTCGTTGGACGTACCGGGCGTCAGCAATGCCACGCGGATGGGCTCAGCAGGCGCGGGTGCCGGAGCTTCGCTCGTAGCGCCCGTGGCAGTCGGCTCGGGAGCGGCCGACGTCGGCGTACTCGAGCCTCCCGATGAGCATGCGGCCAGGAACAGTGTCCCCGCAATAAGGAGGACCGATCCCTTCTTGTTGATCTTCACGCGAATTCCTCGCTTTCGTTTGGACAGATGGACGCGCAGAGCTGCGCTAAACGCGGAACTCCTTCCCAATTGCGGCTGGGTACCTAGCCCCCTTGCTCACGCTGAGGGCAATCAGAGTGGCAATGAACGGGAAGGCAACCCAGAAGTACCGCGCTCCACCTGAAGCGAATGGGAGGGCGGTGTTGTAGAACTGAATCGACGACGCTAGGCCGAAGCCATACGACGCGATCAGAATGCCTAGGGCGGAGAATCGCCCTAGGACAACCATGGCGAGGGCGATGAATCCAGCACCGCTGGTCATGCCCGGCAGGAAGACCCCACTCTGTGAAAGAACGACGGTGGCGCCCCCGACGGCTGCGAGCAGAGACCCAAAGGCAAGGGCAACCCACCTGAGACGCATGACATGGATGCCGTTCTCGTACGCGACCGTCGGATCCTCACCCACCGCCTTGATGCGGAGTCCGAACCAAGTGCGGCGAACCACGTAGCCGATCACGACGACCATGACGAGACCCGCGTAGACCAGGATGTTCTGGTTGAACAGCACAGGCCCCAGGATCGGAATCTCAGTGAGTGGTCCGAACGTCAACTTGGGAAGGGTCCTCACCTCGCCGACCTCATTGACGTACCTCGAGAAGAGAGTCGCGGTGAGGCCGAAGGCAAGCAGGTTGAAGAGCAGGCCGGTGACAATCTGCTCCGTCTGCCTCCACAGGTAGAGGGCTCCGAGGATGAGCCAGCAGATGACGCCTGCAGCGAGGGCAGCGATCAGCGCCAGCAGGAAGCTCTGGGAGTTTTGGAAGACCAAGGCAGCTGCGAAGGCCCCCGACAGCATCACACCCTCAAGACCGATATTGAGGACACCTGCACGCTCGTTGACCATCTCGCCCAGCGCTGCGAACAGCACTGGGATGCACAGGATGACACTGGAGGCGAGGAGGGAGACCAGGAGGTCCATGTCACCTGCCTCCCGTGCGGGATCGAGTCGCGAGGAGCACCAGGACGCAGACCGAGACGCCCACGAGTGAGACGCTCGGTGACACTTGGGCGACGACCGCAAGGGTGTTGCCGCCCACGATGATGAAAGCGAAGGCAAGCGCGCCCAGAGGAAGCAGAGCGGGTCGAAGCCCCACGAGCAACGCGGCTGCGACTCCGACGTAGCCATAGCTCGAGGCGATGCCCTGCACCAGTGCCCGGTTGATCACCAGGATGAGCAGCGCGCCAGCCACCCCGGCGAACATGCCGCCGAGGAGGACGGAGAGGACCCTCGTGCGCACAGGCGCGTAGCCGAATCTGAATGCGGCAAACGCATTCTCTCCGGTCGCGCGGAGCCGGAAACCAAAGTTCGTCCGGGACACGAGCCACCACGAGGCCAGCCAGACGACTAATGCGATCCCGATCGCGTAGAAGGCGCCGCCGAACTTGTCAATGTCGGGGAAATTGCTCGACGCGGGGAAGTTCTCCGTCTGCGGCGCGAGCTTGTCCGGCCACACCGTGGAGATGAAGTAACCGGCCAGAGCGAATGAGATGAAGTTGAGCATGAGGGTCGAGATGACTTCGTTGGCACCGAACTTCTCGTAGAGCCAGGAGGCGATGCCTCCCCACAGGGCTCCACCGATCCCTGCTGCGATCAGCGCGATAATCGCCACCCAAATCGATCCGGGCTCGCCCGCGGAAAGGATGACGACGGCGGTGACCGTCGCACCAACGGTCAACTGGCCCTCACCGCCGAGATTGATGAAGCCTGCCCGGAACGGCACGAGCGCCGCGGCCGCAGTGAGAAGGATGACCCCCGTGACGGTCAGTGTCTGGGCTAGCGAGTAGGGATTGCCGAGCGTCCCGCGATAGAGGGAGGGCAGCGAGCCGAAGATATTGATGCCGAGCAGGGGCAGGACCACCAGAGTTGCCGCGACCACGATCCCCGTGCGAATCACTCCGCGCACCACGGGGTGCTTCGGGCCCGCCAGAGTGGCCATGTCAGTGCCCTCCGCTTCCTGACATGGAGAGGGCGATCCTGTCTCGCGTGGCCTCGCTACGCGAGCCCAGGAACGCCGCCTGTCCCTTGTACATGACGAGGAAGGTGTCGGCAACGGCGAACGCCTCGTCGATGTCCGCCGTGTTCCAGATGATGGCGACGCCGTGAGCGCGCTGTTCGAGGACGTCATCGACGATCGTGGATGCGCCAACGACATCAAGCCCACGAGTCGGGTGGGACAGCAGAAGCACCTGCTTGCTTCCCGCACTCTCGCGCGCGACGACTGTCCGCTGCTGATTGCCGCCGCTAAGATTGCCGAGGCGCATCCGCGGCGCCCTAGGCCTGATGTCGAATCGCTCCATGGCCGACAACACCAGCTCGCTCACCGTCTTGCCACGACTGCTCGTGTGGCCGAGTGCGCGGCCATCTGCATAGTCGTGGGCGAGGAAGTTCTCTGCAACGCTGGCGTCCTTGAGGACATCCCAGCGGTGGCGATCTTCGGAGACGAATCGCACACCGCGGTCGAAGCGATCCCGCGGCGAATCGTCGGTCACTTCGTGCGTGGCGACGAGGACTTGCCCACTTGCAGCCCTCAAGCCCGCGAGAGCATCCATAAGATGCGCCTGGCCGTTGCCTTCGACCCCCAGAATGCAAAGGATCTCGCCCGCGCTCACCGTGAAGGAGAGCCCGTTGACACGAGGCCGGCCGTCGTGCCCAAGCACTTTCAGGTCTCTGACATCCAGGACAACGTCACCCACGGCATGCTCCGCGTGCTGACGCGTGAGGGAGTCCTGTTCGCTCGCTACCTTGAGATGGTCGCCGAACATGGCACTGAGCAATTCCTCCCGAGGCAGGCTGCCTGCGGCTGAAAGGACGGTGCGTCCCCCGCGCATCACCGTGACCCGATCGGCATGCGACTCCACCTCACCCAGCTTGTGAGTGATGACAACAATGGCCCGGCCCTCAGCAGCGAGGCCCCTGAGTCGCTCATAGAGCCGTTCAATCTCGATGGGTCCCAAGACCGCCGTCGGCTCGTCCAAGATGAGGATGTCGGCTCCCACGAAGAGGAGTCGGGCAATCTCGAAGCGCTGGAGTTCGTCCACAGAGAGATCCCGGACCGCGGTGCTCTCCGGATGAGGGAAACCTTCCTCCTGGAGATACGTCACCGCCGTGGCCAGTTGCGCCCGAGTAAGTGGCCGAGCGCTGCTGCCCGGCACGGCTAGCAGCAGGTTGTCAAGGAGCGAGAATTCAGCGATGACGCTGTAGTGCTGATGCACCATGCCGACCCCGAGGCGGACTGCGTCCTGAGGGCTGCGTAGCCGGGCGGCGCTTCCCCTGACGACGATTTCGCCCGCATCAGGCGAAATCTCCCCGGAGAGCATTCTCATGAGGGTCGTCTTCCCCGCGCCATTCTCGCCTACGACCGCGTGGATCTCGCCCGCCTTGACTTCGAGCGTCACCGCATCATTGGCCACGAGGGGGCCGAAGGACTTGGTGAGGCCGGTCGCTCGGAGAAGGCAGTTCGACTCGGATGGATTCATGCCTTCACCTCCTCCTCCCGCCGACACTCATCTGTTGAAGGGTGAACGTAGGTGTCCAACGACGGCAAGGCGCTGTCCGGGCGGACACATTTCGGCTGGACGAGTGTCGACACAGACACTGACCTGGGGCAGAATGCGATGTACCCACGGGGGGAGTAGCGAAAGCTAACCGCCTGACGACGAGGAGGCCCGTGGATCCCACACGAGAAGCGCATCACGAGGTGGCTCGCTGGCTGAGTGGTGTCAACGCGTTCATCACCGCCATCAATCGCCCGGCAAGCCTGCGCGAACTCCTCGACCTAGTCACGGCAACCGCCTGCGACCTACTCGGATTCGACTTCTGCGGTGTGCTCCTCGTGCAGCCTGAGCAGCGTAGGCTTCTCATGCAGGGAGCCCACGGCCTGTCGACGGAGTACGTCGCCCAGTTGAACGATCAGGTCCCGCTGTCGCTGACGACGGATGGACAGACCGAGAGTCCATCAGCAAGGGCCTTCCTCTCGGCGCGCCCGGTCGTTGTCAACGACGTGGCCGCCGACCCTCTGATGAAGCCATGGCAGAGCCTCGCGAAGCAGCAGGGATACCGGTCCATCGTGTCGGTGCCACTTCTCCTTAAGGGTCGTCCCTTCGGGGTGCTCAATGGCTACTCAGCCAAACGCCATGGCATCAGCGAGTCCTCCGTCGACCTGCTCTCCATCCTGGCCAATCAGGTGGCCGCGGCGATCGAATCAATCCATCTCCGCGATGAGCAGAGGGAGAACATCGAGCGCCTGGCCGAGGCCAATGCATCGCTTCGACGTCAGAGCCGACTCCTCGAACAGGCCCACGAGATTCATAAGCGCCTCAACGACCTCGCGCTTGGAGCGGGGGGGCTTGCGGAAATCGGCTCTGCCCTAGCCGAACTCCTCGAAAGGCCCGTCGTGATCGACGACGTGCACGGGCGCTGCCTCGCCCCTGTAGGTGGTGCTCCATCGGATTTCCCGGCACTGGAGCCTGAAGCGCTTCGCGAACTCGGCGACGACACGTGCGAGGTAACCGTTGGCGTCATGCCCGAAATCCTCACCGTCTCCCCCGTCCGCATAGCTGGGGAGCTCGCTGCCCGTATCTGGGTGATGGCAAGACTCGATGATCTCTCGGACCTAGATCGACGTGCCCTGGAGAGTGCGACCGTTATCGTTGCGCTCGAGCTGATGCGCTTGCGTGCCGCGCAGGAGGTCGAATGGCGCGTCCAGGGCGACCTCGCGAATGCCCTGTTGAGAGGTGATTCACACGACTTCCCCCAGTTGGTCGCGCGGGCCAGGGCGCTCGGACACGACCTCGAGGTCCCGCACCGCATCGTGCTTCTGAGCCTGCCTCCGGAGGCGACCGGCACCGCGCAAGGACCCGTAGGTGCAGATGTCCTCACCCGAGCAATGAAGCGCACAGTGGCTGCCTTCCTCGACACGACCGGACCGGCACCTCTCATCACCGTGCAGGATGCGCGCCTCGTCGTCTTGATGCCCGTCCACGATGACGACACCCCCTTCGCCCGGGTCGAGCAGCTGCACCGCCGGATCTTGACTCGGCATGCCGTCTCCGTGCTGGCCATCCTCGGGCCGGTGAGCGAGCACCCGGAGGAGTACGCGCGATCCTTGCGTATTGCCCGCGGAGCAGCCCGCCTCCAGGAACACCGGGGCTTCTCAGCCGGCGTGGTCAGCCTCGATGACCTAGGCATCGCCAGCCTCCTGCTCCAGGTGGACTCCCCCGGAGAGCTCGCCGGATTTGCGGACCGGACCATCGGAGGAGTGAGGGACTACGACAGGGCGAAGTCGGGTGCTCTCGAGGAGACGCTGCGCGTCTACTTCCGGCACGGATGCAACGTCAGCGAAACTGCATCCGAGCTCTTCGTCCATCCCAACACGGTCAAGCTCCGACTGCGCAAGATCGAGAGCCTCCTCAATCGAGACCTGTCCGACCCGGAGGACATGCTCAACCTGCGGGCCGCTGTCCTCATCTCGGACACCATGAACACCCCCGCAGCCCGACGATGATCGTGGGCGCTCAGGTTCCAGGATCGAGAGGTGCGGCCGCTACCGGGCATGCAGATGCGACGGAGATCGCCCTCGCCGTCCTCGACTCCGGAGGTACTGCGGCGGACGCAGCGGTGGCAGCCGTGTTCGCGCTCTTTGCCCTCATGCCTGAGGCATGCGGACTCGGAGGAGATGCCTTCGCGCTCGTGGGCACGCCGCACGAGTCGCTGTCATTCAATGGCAGCGGTGATGCTCCGGCCGAGTGGATCGATTCAGAGGCGGGGGCGGGGGCGGGCGCAGCGACCGCCACCGTGCCCGGAGCGGTCGCTGGGCTCGGCGAGCTGCACGCACGATTCGGGACATCGGACTGGGCCACTCTCATCGCGCCGGCCATCTCACTCGCGGAGAGCGGCATCCTGGTCTCGTCGACGTTGCGCGCAGCCCTGGAACGTCGATCGGCGATCCTCGATGCCACCGCCCGTGACTGGCCGGTTCGCCAAGGGCAACTCTCGCCCACCAGCAAGGTGACCCAGCCTGAGCTCGCATCGGTCCTCACGAGCATCGCGACCGATGGCCCGGCCGCCTTCTACAAGGGATGGATTGGCAGGGAACTCGTGAGTTCAGCTCGCGCTGCAGGAGGCCTCCTCAGCGAGGCCGATCTGGCCGATCATGCGACAGACGTCCACCCGCCCGTGAGCATCGAAGTGGGTGACTGGACAGTTCAGGCGCCACCACCGGTATCGCAGGGTGTCTTGATTCCCTTCACCCTGCGCGCTCTCCACCAGGTCGACAGAGCAGGGATCCCTCGCGAGCACCTCATGACCGAGGCTCTCGAGGAAGGATTCGTCTGGCGCCCCCGGCTCCACGATCGTTCCGCAGTCGAACGCCTTCCGTGGCAATGGACTCCCCCTGCTCAGGCCGCTCGACGCCTGCGCGGAGCCCGCGGGACCGGTCACACCACGTCCGTGTGCACAGCGGACCCCGAAGGGATGGTTGTCTCCCTCCTCGTCAGTGTCTTCCATGAATTCGGAAGCGGGCATCTCGTGCCTCGGCTGGGGTTCTTCCTTAATGACCGCGCGCTCGGGTTTCGGGACACGCACGCCCGCCGCGCTCGACGTCCCGTGCACACGTTGTCGCCTGCCCTAGCAAGGTCTTCGACCACATGTGTAGGCCTGGCTACCCCGGGTGCCGATGCCCAGGTCCAGGTCCTGAGCCAAGTTCTGGATTGTGTCCTGCACGATAGGCAGACTTGGGCATCGGCGATCTCCAGACCCCGCTGGCGCCTCGAGCAGAGCCAACTTCTCATCGAAGATGACGCGCGCCCGACCCTGGTCGGAGCGCTCCAGGCATGGGGTCACGACGTGCGCATAGTGCCGAGACGGGACCACTCCATGGGTGCGGTGACCGTGGCGGGCTGGACACGGGGGACGGGTGTGCCGGAGTTCTCCTGCTTTGCCTTTGCCGATGGGAGACGTGGAAGCTCGGCTAGCCAAAGGTGATCATGAGCGGTGCGTGATCGCTCCAGCGCTCGGCGTAAGTCGGCGCCTTGCCCACGACCGCCTCACGGGCCCGGGCCGCCAGTGAAGGCGTGGCGATCTGGTAGTCGATGCGCCAGCCACCGTCCGTGTCGAAGCCACGGCCCCGCCATGACCACCAGGTGTAGGGACCGGGGCCGGGACCGCCCAGCGCGCGGCCAAGGTCGCTCCAGGGCCCGGGCTTGCCGCCCGGGACCCCGCACCACCGGTCGAGGTAGGTGCGCTCCTCAGGCAGGAAACCTGCCTTGTCGCGGTTGCCCTTCCAGTTCTTGATGTCCACCTCGGCATGCGCGACGTTGAAGTCGCCTGTGACGAGCACATGACCCTTTACTCGGGTGGCGCGTCGCCGCAGCGCGGTGAGCCTGCGATCCATCGCCTCGAGGAAGCGGAACTTCTCGTCCTGCTTCGGTGTCTCCGCCTCACCCGTATGCACGTACGCCGAGACGACCGTCATCGGGCCGAGCGCAGTCTCGAGGTCGACCTCGATCCAGCGACCCTGGCGCGCGAACTCCGGCTCCCCTAGGCCCTCGCGCACGGCGACCGGCTGCTCCCGGCTCAGCACCGCGACGCCATTGCGCCCGAGGCTCTCGGATGCACTGTGCGAGACGTGCATGCCCGCCAGCCGACTCTCCGAGAGCTGCTCGTGGACCTGCTCGTGAGTCGCCCTGACCTCCTGCAGGCAGATCACGTCCGCCTCGGTGTCAGCCAGCCAGTCCAGTCCACCCCGTCGAGCCGCAGCCCGGATGCCATTGACATTGGCGGTGATGGTGACGAAGGAGACGCCCTTAGTGCGCGCCAAGCGTCAGGCCATCGCCTTCTGGAGATTGGCATCGATGGCGGCAAGGAAGTCCTGCGTCGTGAGCCACGGCTGGTCCGGGCCAACCAAGATTGCGAGGTCCTTGGTCATTTGCCCGCTCTCGACCGTCTCGATGCAGACGCGCTCCAATGTCTGGGCGAAGGCCGTGACATCAGGGGTCCCGTCAAGCTTGCCTCGATGCTCGAGGCCGCGCGTCCAGGCGAAGATCGAAGCGACAGGGTTGGTCGATGTCGCTTCACCCCGCTGGTGCTGGCGGTAGTGGCGCGTGACGGTGCCATGAGCAGCCTCAGCCTCCACCGTGCGGCCGTCAGGGGTCATGAGGACGCTGGTCATGAGCCCGAGCGAGCCGAAGCCCTGTGCGACCGTGTCGGACTGCACGTCACCGTCGTAGTTCTTGCACGCCCAGACGTAACCACCCTCCCACTTGAGGGCACTGGCCACCATGTCGTCGATGAGCCTGTGCTCGTAGGTGAGGCCCGCCGCCTCGAACTCAGCCTTGAACTCAGCGTCGAAGATCTCGGCGAAGATGTCCTTGAAGCGGCCGTCGTACGCCTTGAGGATGGTGTTCTTGGTGGACATATAGACCGGGAACTTGCGCGCCAGGCCGTAGCGGAAGGAGGCGCGCGCAAAATCCCTGATGGAGTCGTCGAGGTTGTACATCCCCATGGCCACGCCCGACTCGGGGAACTCGAAGATCTGGAACTCCATGGGCTCCGAGCCATCCGCAGGGGTGAAGGTCATCGTGAGCGTGCCCGGACCCGGCACCTTGAAGTCCGTCGCGCGGTACTGATCTCCGAAAGCGTGTCGACCGACGATGATCGGCTTGGTCCACGTCGGGACGAGCCGCGGGATATTAGACATGATGATCGGCTCGCGGAAGATGACGCCGCCGAGGATGTTGCGGATGGTGCCGTTGGGTGACTTCCACATCTTCTTGAGGCCGAACTCCTCGACGCGCGCCTCATCGGGCGTGATGGTCGCGCACTTCACGCCCACTCCGAACTCGAGGATGGCGTGGGCGGCATCGATCGTGACCTGGTCGTCGGTCGCGTCGCGATGCTCGATGCCCAGGTCGTAGTACTTCAGGTCGACATCGAGGTAGGGAAGGATCAACTGATCCTTGATGAACTGCCAGATGATCCGGGTCATCTCATCACCGTCGAGTTCGACGACCGGATTGACCACCTTGATCTTCGCCACGATGAAGCTCTTTCCTGTCAGTTGGGATGCTCGGCGGGACTAAGTGCGGAACTAGAGGAGGCCGAGACCTGCGACGGCCTCGCGCTCTTCTTGGAGCTCGGCGACGGAAGCATCGATGCGCGCACGCGAGAAGTCATCGATATCAAGGCCCTGGACGATCTCCCACGAGCCGTTGCGCGAGACGCAGGGGAATCCCGAGATGATCCCCTCGGGGATGCCGTAGGAGCCATCCGAGGGCACGCCGGCCGAGACCCAGTCCCCGTCGGGGGTGCCCAGCACCCAGTCGTGCACGTGGTCGATTGCGGCGTTGGCAGCCGACGCCGCAGAGGAAGCTCCGCGCGCCTCGATGATGGCCGCTCCGCGCTTGGCCACGGTCGGGATGAAGACATCGGAGACCCAGGCCTGGTCGTCCAGCACGGCCGGCGCAGGCTGTCCCTTGATCGTGGCGTGCGTGATGTCGGGGTACTGCGAAGCCGAGTGATTGCCCCACACGGTCACTTTGGCGACGTCGGTCACCGGGACGCCGGCCTTCTGGGCGAGCTGGGTGACGGCCCGATTGTGGTCAAGGCGCATCATCGCGGTGAAGCGCTCGCGAGGGATGTCAGGCGCGTGTGCCTGGGCGATGAGCGCGTTGGTATTGGCCGGGTTGCCCACCACCAGGATGCGCACATCGTCGGCTGCGCCCGCGTTGAGGGCTTCCCCCTGCGGCCTGAAGATGCCGCCGTTGGCCTCGAGGAGGTCGCGTCGCTCCATGCCCGGTCCGCGCGGTCGAGCGCCTACCAGGAGGGCGACGTTGACACCGTCGAATGCCACCCGCGGATCGTCCGTGATGTCGATGCCGGCGAGGAGGGGGAAGGCGCAGTCATCGAGCTCCATGGCCGTGCCCTCAGCCGCCTGGAGTGCCGGAGTGATCTCCAGCATGCGCAGGCGCACAGGCACATCAGGGCCGAGCAATTGCCCGGAGGCGATGCGGAAGAGCAGCGCGTAGCCGATCTGGCCGGCGGCCCCGGTGACGGCGACGTTGACGGGGGTGCGGGACACGGAAATCTCCTTGGTGATCCTCGGTCTGCGATGAGGTCCACGCTAGTCCCATCGCCCTCACGTGCTCACGCAGGGGCTCCGGGCCTCATGCAGGGGGAGGGACCAAAAGGGCGAAGATCACCAGTGCGCCGCCGAGGGCGCCCAAGACGATGAGATCGACTCGCTTGGAGCGTACGGCGAGCATGCCGGCTCGGTCGTTAGGCAGGACCAGGCGAAGGACGAAGGCGAGCACCAGGCTCGCCGCCAACATGAGCGAGCCGAGTCTGAAGCGATCGAGGGCGACCACCCCGAGCGAGGCCGCCACTCCCAGCAGGACCACGGCCAGCGGCCACTGTGACCACCAGCGTCGGCGCCGCGGCCGGAGCTGATGAATCTCTGCCATGCCGCTCACGCGAGCAGCCTACGACCGTTCGGCCGCCTCGACGACGTTGGCGAGGAGCATGGCGCGCGTCATGGGCCCGGTGCCCCCGGGCATAGGGGCGATCCACCCCGCCACCTCGGCGCAAGCAGGATCGATATCCCCCACGAGGCCGGCATCGGTGCGCGTGATGCCCACATCCACCAGGACCGCTCCGGGCTTGACGATGTCCGGGCTGATGACATGCGGGACACCGGCTGCGGCCACGACGATGTCAGCAGACGCCACATGCTTGGCCATGTCCTTCGTGCCGGTGTGGCACAGCGTCACGGTGGCATTCTCCTGGCGCCGAGTGAGGAGCAGGCCCAGCGGCCTCCCGACCGTGATACCGCGACCAATGATGCACACCTCCGCCCCCGCGATCGGGACGTCGTAGGCGCGCAGGAGCTCGACGATGCCGCGGGGCGTGCACGGCAACGGGGCCTCGATGCCCAGCACGAGCCGCCCGAGATTCATCGGATGCAGGCCATCGGCATCCTTTGCCGGATCCATGATCTCGAGGACACGATTGCCGTCAAGCCCCTTGGGAAGAGGAAGCTGGACGATGTAGCCCGTCACGGCCGGGTCGTCGTTGAGTCGTCGCACCTCGGCCTCCACCTCGGCCTGGGTGGCGGAAGCGGGCATGTCCACGCGAATGGACGCGATGCCGACCTCGGCGCAATCGCGGTGCTTGCCGCCCACATAGGCGTGGCTGCCCGGATCGTCTCCGACGAGCACTGTGGCCAGCCCCGGCGCAATGCCGCGATCACGCAAAGCCGTGACGCGGGTGGCCAGATCTGCCTTGATCGCCGCTGCCGTTACCTTGCCATCGAGGGTGAACGCCGTCATAAGCCCCAAACCTATCCCCCCGATCAAGTCGGCGTAAATCGCCTCTGCGAACCCAAGTTTCTTCTCCGTCGCGTAGACGCGATCGCACCCGCGAGCAGTGCCAGCGCCGCACCAGCCAAAAGGTTGACGGATAAGGGCACGTTCGCGGCCGGCACGAGAAAATCTGAGAGTACTGCTCCCGAGAGTTGCCCGGCGACACTGAGCAGGGTCAGGAGCAGGACTCCTAGATGCCGGACAGCCCAGGCGCCGTTGATCACGATCAGGAGTCCGAAGAACGCGCCTGAGTACAACCACCACGAAGTGAGCTGTGAGCCCAGAAACCGCTCCGCCTGCGGCTGCGGAGTGGCGAGCACAAGCACACCGAGGATGATTACCCCTCCGATGAAGTTGACTCCTGCGCCGGCCATAGGGCTCCCAGCGGATCGTGCAACCTGACCATTCGCTGCCGCCTGTATGGCGAGCCCGGCCCCAGCGGCTACGGCCAGGAGCAAGGCCCATCCTTGCGATTGAGGTACCTCCCCCGACGCCCATCGATTCCCCACCGATACGACGACGGCTACGACCGCGACGATCGCTCCCATGAGCCGACGCGGTGTGACGTCTCGTCGGCCAGCTGGACCCAGTCCCAGACGATCGACCAGCAGGGAACTGACGGTCTGACCCGCAACAATGCAGACGGCAAAAACGGCCACTCCCAGCAGGGGTGAGACCACACCCATCGACGTGATCATCAAGGCACCGAAGATGCCACCGGTCAATTGCCAGGGAGGGATCTGCCGAAGTCTCAGTTTGAGCAGGAGCGTACGGACGGATGCACGCGCTGTCGGCCAGGTGAGCACCACAATCACTACCGAGATCAACTGAATGGCCATGTTGGCGAGGGCGACGCCGATTGGCTGAGCGCCGCCGATGACTAGTTCGGCATTCATGCGCACTTGGACGTTCATTCCGGCGCCCGCGAGAAACGTCGTGCAGCCCGCCATCACGAGGATCCGACGAGACGCTCCCGTGCCGTTCACGCTCGCTCCTTAGTCCCCGGGGAAAGGGCTCAGTGGAAGAAGTGGCGAGTGCCGGTGAGGTACATGCTGGCCCCCGCAGCCTCGGCGGCGGCAATGACCTCTTCGTCGCGCACGGATCCTCCAGGCTGGACGATGGCGCGCACCCCGGCCGCCAAGAGCACCTCGAGGCCATCGGGGAAGGGGAAGAAGGCATCCGACGCACCCACCGCGCCGCGTGCGCGATCCTCGCCGGCACGCGACACCGCGAGCCGAGCCGCATCGACACGGTTGACCTGACCCATGCCAATGCCCACCGCGGCACCGTCCTTGGCGAGCAGGATCGCGTTGGACTTCGGCGCACGCACGGCGCGCCAGGCAAAGGCAAGGTCCTCCATTGTGGCCGCGTCCACTGCTGAGCCGGCGACAAGTCGCCAGGTGGCGGGATCGTCTCCGTCCGCGCTGAGGTCGTCGGCCCCTTGGAGCAAGACACCACCGGAGATCGGGCGCAGGTCGACCCAGCCGCGCTCGGGGCGCGGCTGGGCACGCAGGATCCGCAAACCCTTGCGCTCGCTGAGGATGCTCAATGCCGCGTCGTCGTACTCGGGTGCCACGACAACCTCGGTGAAGACATCCGCCATCGCTTCCGCCATGACCGCAGTGACGGGTCTGTTGGCTGCGACCACGCCGCCGAACGCCGACACAGGATCGGTCGCGAAGGACTTCTCGTAGGCCTCCGCAATGTCGGCACCGACAGCGATCCCGCACGGGTTGGCATGCTTGATGATCGCGACCGCCGGCTGCCCATGGTCGTAGGCAGCACGCCAGGCTGCGTCGGCATCGACGTAGTTGTTGTAGGACATCTCCTTGCCGTGGAGTTGCTCCGCGCGAGCGAGGCCGGGACGCGAGAAGTCGGCGGCGTAGACGGCGGCCGACTGATGCGGGTTCTCGCCGTAGCGCAAGACCGCCTGCCGCTCCCACGCCTGCCCCAGCCACGTGGGGAAACCGCTGCCATCAGGTGCCACGACGTTGCCCATCCACGTCGCGACGGCCACGTCGTATGAGGCCGTGTGAGCGAACGCCTCGGCAGCAAGACGCTGACGCTCCCCCAGGGTGAAGCCGCCGGCGCTCAGGGCCTCGATCACCCGGCCATAGTTGCGCGGATCAACCACCACGGCGACGCTCGCGTGGTTCTTGGCGGAAGCACGGACCATGGCCGGCCCACCAATATCGATCTGCTCGATGCATTCATCCGCACTCGCACCCGATGCCACCGTGCTGGTGAAGGGGTAGAGGTTGACGACAACGAGATCGAAGGGGGCAATGCCGAGCTCCTCGAGTTGCTCGACGTGATCGGGCAGACGCATGTCAGCGAGGAGCCCCGCGTGGACGCGAGGATGCAGGGTCTTGACCCTGCCGTCCAGGCACTCGGGGAAGCCGGTGAGATCGGAGACCGCCGTGACCGCGACGCCTGATTCCTCGATGCGGG